>Ga0315900_10000016_pt1 | contig 289707 bp, 400 predicted proteins | sample LakEriMetagenome_FD_203521 | JGI IMG/M metagenome (GOLD analysis project Ga0315900, IMG submission 203521) | Freshwater fungal communities from buoy surface, Lake Erie, Ohio, United States - Buoy 12 MA114 | ecosystem: Environmental > Aquatic > Freshwater > Lake > Lake biofilm | place: USA...
ATACCAGGTAAATCAGCTGTTGAAAAATTAACAAAAAAATATTTTGTAACTTGCCCTGTTGTTCAAAAAAGTGTCTTAACAATTGACGCAACATCAACAGTGGTTAATAATCAAGCTTTAAATAATGGTACAATAACATTCTCATTTATTGGTGTTAATTCACCATTTTCATATACTGTTACTGGACCTAATTCATATAATAACACTGGTACAGTACAAGGTAATAATCAAGTAGTATTAAATGGTTTAGTACAAGGACAATACATAATAAGCGGTACAGATAGTTTAGGTTATCCAGTTAATAAAACAATAACAGTAGGTGGACCAATACCATTGTATGGTGTTGTTAGTGTAACAAAGAACGTATCATCAGTATTGGCTAATGATGGTGAAATAACTATTGCTTCTGTTGGTGGTGGATTACCACCATATTCTTATATCTTAAGAAATGGTCTTGGTGGGATTATTTCAACAGGTAATAACATAACACCACCATTAGTGTTATCAAATTTACCAGTTGATAATACTATAGGATATTCATTAACTATAACTGATAATTCACTTCCACAACAAACGACATTAATTAGCGGATTAACAGTAGGTGGACCAACTTCAATTGCGGTAACAACAACTAAAACAGATGAACAATGTTTTAATAGTGGTAATGGGTCTATATTAATTACAGTTAATGGCGGAACACAACCATATGGTGTTCAAACAACTGGACCTAATAGCTTCTTTAGCACGTCATTAAATTTACAGAATTTAACATCTGGTACATATATAACAAACGTAGTTGATTCTAACAATACATCAGCAACAACTAGCACTATTGTTAGTTCATTAAATCAGCAATTAACAATATCTGCTGGGACACAAGCAGAATTAACAAAACAATGTAGTCCTAATCAATATATTGTAACATTTAGGATTACATCTGGTTTAAATCCAAATAGCACAGCGTATGTTGAATATAGTTTAGATGGTGGTACCTATATACAAACAACAATGCCATTTGTTAATTCAAGTACACCTATGACATTAACAATACCATCAAATCAATTAAACTCTAATATTAGAATAAGATTTAGTAATACATCTAATTATACATGTGTTAGTAATGAAATACAGATACCTATATTCATAATGCCGCTACCAATAGCACCATTAAATTCTACAATAACTGTTAGTGGTAACATTAGAACAATAAACACACCAACAGGTGGGTTCTCACCATACACTAGCACACCATTCCCTATTAATCAGGCTATAACTAGCAATTCACCAATAACAGTAACAATAACAGATAATGTTGGTTGCACAATAACAATAACAGGATAATTATGAACGAAGAAAGAATACAACAAATACTGAATGTAAATACGTCAAAAAATTCTGTTAATACAGATACGTTATTAAAAATAAATTTAGATAGCACACAAAAATTATTACCAAATGATGATATTAATAATATTGTTGACGTTGGTGAAATATTTGATAGAGAAAGAAACAAATGTTCTTTTTATAGAATTATTGGCACATTAAATTCAACAGTATCAAATGGATTAATTAACTTAAATAATTCATTGGTTAATGATGAGTATACTTATAGTACTTTCAATAACACAATTTTTAATGGTGACACATATTTTGATAGAATAACAAATAATTTAAAAGATATTGATGGTTGGTTTGGATATTATAACCCTAATAAAACAACTTTTGGGTTATGTAATTTTATTGACATGGAACCAAAAAGAGAAAGGTTTTCATTTATATCAGATATTAAACCATATAATACTTCAGTACCACAACCTATCAGTAATTGGGATTTAACTATAACATATCCAGCTGCTGTTGATTCTGGTCATACTATGGTATTAAACGGGTTATTAATTTGCGATGCGTTACCAGCGACTATATCAACAATATCAATGGTGGCGATAGGATTACCATGTAAACATAATTTATCTATAGGAGATACGGTTAGAATAACAGGTACAAACGGTTATGATGGTGACCATACTGTTGTTAGAACTGGTTTAGATAATGGTGATTTAAAAGAAAACTATTTTGTTATAAATAGACCACCAACAGGTGCTATATCTGGTAACTCAAGAATTAAAAGATTATCTGATGGTTTTGAATCAAAATATTATTTTAGAATTTTTAGAAAAATAAAAACAAGAAATTCACAAGTAATAGAACCAGATGATTACGAAATATATAAATTGGCTTTTAGTCAAAATATATTTTCTGATTTTATAACCCAATTCACATTTAATGAGGATATTGATGTATCTAATTTAGTTGATAATCTTGGCAGACCTTTAAGTGAATTATATTTAACTATAGTTAAAACAAGTAGCAATGGGTTATTTACAAATGTATCTTCAGGTATTGAAACACCATTTATATCTAATTTAAATACTAGTTTAACAAATACGTATTTAACATCAATACCAGTAATAAATAAAATACATAATGGTGGGTCATCACCATTTCCTACACATATACCATTAGAGAATAATGTTTTATTTAGTAGCACTGATTTTTATGGTGATTTAGTTGATTATAACCAAAATGAGCTTATAGAAACGGTATTAGCTGATGTTTACCATAGATTTAATACAAACAATAGGGAAACTAACCCACAATTAGTTACAAATACAACAATTAATTTAGGACCTAGACAAGAGGGTTATTATTATAAATCACATCACTTGATTAAAATAAGAAACTTTTCAAGTTATATTGAGCAAGGTGATGAATTTACAGAAAACAAACCATCATATGCTATTAACATGGGTGATGGTAGATATTTGTGGAGAGATTTATTACCAATTGGGTATAATGATACGACTAATGAATTCTTAGACTATCCTTTTACAAACAATGCTCATTATATGTATGGTAATTATTGTTTTTTAGTTAAAAGACAAGACCCATTTAATGAGTGGGGGTTATATTATGCTAAGTTTCCAGCTGACCCTATTGAAAATAAAGTTACAGATAGGTTTAATACCAATTCTGCTGAAGATGTTTGTTAATTATTATGAATAGATACCAAATAAGAATAGATAGTACAACAACAGCAACAACAATTAATATTCCATTTACTATGGAATATCAATTAGCTGACCAAGCAGAATTAATAGATAGAGTATTTGTTGATGTTGAAACAGAAAATGCGATTAACCCTATCATAGATTTTGATAAAACAAGATATATACCAGTTGATTTAAATAATAATCAAATAAATAAGATTAATTATGTTGTTGATTTAAGTGGTTTAACAACTTATGGTGATATAGGATTTAGTGATGATGATATTAAATTTAAAAAATTAAATTTTAAACAAACGTTTTTAAATTTATCTTTTTATGATACAGATAACCCAATGACACAACAATTAGTAACAACACAGACTATTTTTTCTCAATTAAAACCTAGTGATTTGTTACCATTTAATACTATTGTTGGATTACCTGGTCAACCAAAACCAGCCAATCAAATACCATTGACATTTGTTTTAGAAAATCCTTTAACAAATCAGAGAGGTTTCTTAGAAGGTTACTATTTATATGATTATAGAGATATATTAAAGGTTGGTGAGTTCAAATATTTATATATGAAAGCAAGTTTTAAAAACGCTAAAGATGGTAAGTCAACAAATCTAATGGTTAAGCCAAACGCACAACCAATAGATATTTTGATTAGAGAAGTTTATACCAGATATAAACTATTTAGAACCCAGACAGGCTATTACTATCAAATAGATGATACATATCAAGGCAATGGTCCTTCCACACAAAATAACGTTACATACACACAAAACCCATCAAGTGTATCAATAAATTTATTTAAAATACAAGCGTTATAATGGAGGTTATTAAAAGAAAAATATATTTAGAAGACAGTATATCCAGAACAGATAAGAACTGGGGTAAATTAACTGCTGATACTTTTTATATCAATGTTTTTTTAACGCAAAATATTGATAACATGGGGTTATTTACAGACATTGAATTTAATGAAAAAAGTCAAACACCTGTCAACTATAGTATATTAACAAATAAATTATCATCTAGTGGTATTACATTTCCATTTATGGTTGGTGTTACACCAACTATGCCACAAATAACAAACCCAACAGAAAAATTAACAGTCAGATTACCATCTAAAGTTGAATCTGATTTTTATAATTATGGTAATAATGTATTAACTGGTTTTACTGAAAGTAAAATTGATGAAGTTACATCTTACGATAGAAATGATAGATATAAAGTTGGTTTAAATATACAAAAAGAAGGATATTTAAATTATAAAAATATACCAATAAGTGGTGTTAGTAGAGTTACAAGTAATTCAGAACCTAAAATATATGCTATTGACGCTGAAGATAATTTATTTGTCGGTACAAATAACCAAACAACAGGATTCTTATATTACGATTATACTGGTACATCAAGACAAGTCTTAATAGATGGTAATTTAGAATTAGTACCGTTAACAACTTTTAAATACACAACTGAAGGAATAAATAATACAAACGTTTCATTATCAGCGATAACCAAAGAAGAATATTTATTTGGAATAATTTCTCAACCAGAAGTTAGAAACGATGTATTTATAGATAGAACAATAACATCTGTTATAGATTTACATTTAAGATTATCTGAAATAAAGAATTTAGATAATTTAATTAAATATGGTAATGGATTTTATAATATAACAACAATTTAAAAAAATAAATAAATGGCAACAGGAACAGTAGGTATAGTAAGACCATCAGATGTAAGTCCAGAGGATGTTGAAATATTTTATCATTTCACACCATCTAGAGATAAAATAGGTAATACCAGCTTAATAAAATTGAATTCTAATGATGTGTTATTAAAAGTAGATAACCCTAATAAAACACAATCAAATGTAGTTGGTTTTGAAATTTTTGGTGGGTTATATACATTAAAATTACCAGCTACAACATTTGGTATTAAAGGTTTTTATACCATAATTATAAAACCTGTTGAAATACGTACAAGAATAGTTGATATTGGTGTTTTATCGGCATATCCAGACATAAATGGTGTATTATTTGATACAGCAACAATACCAAGTAATTTTTTATCAAAATTTGAGAATAATAATTTAGTTGGATATAGGATAGAGTATTTAAATACAAATACATCAGCACCAGATGCTAAAATAAATAATTTATTTAGGATAGTAACATCAAATAATCGTGCAGAACCAGTAAATCAGAATTTAACTAATTCTAATCAAAAAGCTATTAGATATAGATTCAATGATAATTCTACATTAGTATTTTGTACTTTATCACCATCATCTGCATCAAATGTTAAACCAAATGCTTTTCCTTTTATTGGTCAACCAAATCAACAAGTTATAATAACTAATACTTTTTTTAATCCTATTATGATTGAAATAGAGATGGTTGAATACGATATTGAATCACTTGCATTTGGATTATTTGGTAATCAGACTAAATCACTTGAAGATGGTATTTATACTATATATAACTTTAGTAATGACATTTACAAACAATATACTCTATACGAAATTAAAGATGTGTTTAATGGTAATCCATTATTTGAAGTTAGAGAACAAAGAACTAATATTGATTTTACTAAATCATTCACTAATATTACATCAATCTAAAATATAAATGTCAACTAGTAAAATAAAAGTAGTAGGTTATGCGCAAAAGGTAATATACGATAATGGTATAGAGTATCGTAATTTTTCACCTGACTTAGTTGGTTTACAAACCACAAGTATAGGTAGCACACCATTATTAACATTTGGTAATTTTAGTTTAACAACAAATTTAGAGCCTAAAAACAATAAGTTTTTTTTAACTAATAAATTTTCTAATTATTATACTTTAAATACATTAAGTGTTACACAACAAACAGCACCAACTATAATAAATGATAATGAAAAAGCTTATTTAAATTTAGATAAAAGAAATCTAAATTATTATGCTTTGTTTGGTTCTTTAACTGAATATGTAAGAGTTTCATTAGAAAATATTATATTAAATTGGCCAGCTTCTTTATATGCAAACCCTATTTTTATTGATATCTTTGGTAGTGAACAAATTGGTTTTACAATAGAAAATTATACTTATGATGTTTTAAGTGAAACATCAACATTTAAGGTAAATACAAATACATTAGTAAATAAATTTGGTATTAACTATACAAATAACACAAACCAACAAAATAATTTAAGAAATTTAAATATTAATTATTTATCTTATAATATTTTTTATCAAAACCAAGAATATGATATTTTAAACTTTACGGGTTCTACTAATGTAAAAAATGATTCAATATATTTTAAGGTAAAAGGTAATCCGTTTTCTGGTTTAACAAATGCCTACCCAACATATCATATAAAACCTAATAAGATTAAATATGATAGCTTTTTTAACACATTACCAGAACTTGAGGCTTATCTATTAAATCGTTCAGTAGTACCTTTATATACGGCTACATTTTCATTTCCAGTTAAGACTGAAAATGGTATTATATTGTATTTTACTGATAGTGTAACATGGCCAGTAAGTGATGGATATAATATTGATTTTGATACAACAGAATATGTTTATTATGCCACAAGGTTATTAGATATAGCAAAAAACAATGATATAAATAATAGTGATTTAATGAACAGGTTTTTGGTCGCTGAATCAATAACCGCATTTGATACTTCACCAATATATGTTACAAATATTGACCATGATGAAACTGGTCAAAAAATGAATAAAACACTTCAAATATATGGTGCTTCATATGATAAAATAAATAATTATATTACTGGTATAAAGTATGCGAATACTGTAACATATAATAAAATGGATAACACACCAGATATCTATTTAAAAAATATTGCTAGAGTATTAGGATGGGAATTGGTTTCATCAGTTGTTGAAAACGATTTATTAATGAATTACATTAACACACCAGTATCATCATTTTCTGGTCAAACATATGGTTTAACACCTGTTGAATATGATATTGAATTATGGAGAAGAATAATATTAAATTCACCATGGCTTTGGAAATCAAAAGGTAGTAGAAAATCTATAGAATTTTTATTAAATTTTATTGGAACCCCAAATGGTTTAATTAAATTTAATGAACATATATATAGAGCAACAGCACCAATAGATATTGATTTATTTTTACAAGTATTAAGTAAAAATAATTTAGATTTAGATTTATCTATATATCCGATAGATTCTAATGGTTATCCTAGAACTTTACCAGACACACCAGATATGTATTTCCAAAACTATGGTTTATGGTATAGAGAAACTGGTGGTAGTGGTGCAACAATAGATATTTTAACTGGTAATAATCCGCATTTAGGTCCATATGATGGTGGTTCTAGATATATTGACCAGTTTAGGTGTTTAATACCTAATTTTGTACCAACAATATTAAGTTCAATAACTGTAACAGAAAACGTAACAAATTTATATGAAAATTATGAAGATGGTACATTTGATAATAATTCTTTAACTGCACAAACAGTAACAAATGTAGATATATTTGATGAATTTGGTGCTGCAATTGAAGATTGTGTTATTTTTAAACCAAGTATCATTCAAGACCCTAATTATGATTTAAAATTAACAGAATGTGGTTGTAAAGATATTGGTCCAGATAATGTTTTAAGTCTTTGTTTGGAAAAAAATCCTAACCCAGATAATGGTAATTTAAATGTGTGTCCTGATATATTTGGTAAACCTTCTTCAGATAACACAGGTTTTTTAAATTTTTCATATTATCAAAAAGATATTAATGGTAATTATTTAATTGATAATAACGGAAAATTTATTACTAATAACACAAAATATACAACACAAGAATGTTGTAAATCAAACAATGGAACACCAGTTTTAAATAAAGAATATTTTAACAATATAGTTATAAATACTGGTTATTATTGTTGTGATAGTACTGGTAAATGTGGTTGTACATTAGCTTGTAAATGGAAAGTAAATATGAATCCATATGTTTCTGGTCCAGTAACTCAAACACAGATACCTAGGAATTTCTTACAATTCACAACTGAAGATGGTTCACAAGCTATAGTAACACCAGATGGTTGTAATTGTGTATCACCATATACAATCCCTGTACCAAATATAAAAGACCCATATACAGGTCAAATAGGGTATGCTTGTCAATTAACAGACAAAGGGTTACAAGATTTACAATTAGGTATTTATGGTCAAATAAGCAACATTTATTTTCAAAGAAATATTGGTAAAATAAAATGTGACGAATCTGAGTTAAAAACAAAATAATTAAATAATTATATATAAAAAATGGGTTTAGATATAAATTTAGACATAAATGGTGAAATAGGTATTGGTGATTCTTCTGATGTCAGTGTGGATTTTATTAATTTACCTAAATGTTTAAGCGAAAAAGAAATTCTAACCAATGGTGGTCAAATAAAAGAAAATTCAGATGGTACTGTTAGTGTTTTTGTAGTTAATCCTATTGGGAATACTAGTGGTTTAGTACCATATATTTTAAATGAATATTGTTGTACAAGATTAAAAAACGGATATGTTTTTGACAAAGAAACACAAAAATGTTTATGGGCTGATAAACCACCTTGTAGTATAGAAAACACTTTTAAAATAGTGTTAAATCCAATTGGTAATGATGGTAGTATTTTTGAATTGGGTGAAACTGATAATTGCTTTGTTAAAGTTGATTTTGATTATTTGTTTAAAATAAAATGTGAAACTTTAGCTAGTTTTCTAAATCAAAATAACACACAAAATTCATTATCAACACAAATAAAAAATGATATAAATCAAAAAAACACAGAGATTGAAAATCAAAAAGCATTATGTGAATCAATCCAAAATGAAATAGATATAGTTACAACACAAATAACTAATACACCATATTCAATTTTTTGCAATCTAAAACAAAGTTTAAATACAAAACTTTTTTGTTTAACAGACCCTGATGGATTAACTGCTTGGGAAAATATTTTAGGTACTGTTAGATTTCAAGCATTTTTAAATGGTGACCAAAATTCTTTTGATTGTAATGATGTTACAAATTTATTATCACAAAATAATTCAACTAATGCTAATTTAGTATATGAATGTGAAGTACCATTTAATACAAAATATTATTTAATAAAACAAAAAGAGTTATTAGAAATAAACAAAAAAATATGTGATGAAACATTAACAACATTAGAGTCAGAATTAATTGAATTAGAAAACGAATTAGCTGAAAATACAGAGATATCTTGTACAAACCCTATTGATATGTTTGAAGGGTTAAATGTGTCTATGACATTAGAATATGTTGATTCTAATAATGTTTTACAAACAGCTTATGAAGATACTAATTTATTCCCAGAAATTGGTAGTGGATTATTATACTCTTATTTGTTAAATAATCCAAATAGCGGCTTTTATGTTTGTGGTGGACAATCATGCAAACCTTTTAATTTAAAATTAATACCAGACCCATCAGGTCTTAATTATGCAAATGACACATCATGTAATTTAGTAATTAACAATATTATTCAAACATTATATGCACAATCTGGTTTAAGTGGAACAACAAATGGATTTAACACATTTAAAAATACTTTATCAAATAGTGCTTTTACATCAAATTGGTTATCTTTTTCAACCATTATTAATGACCCTAATGTTATTAGTTTAATAGCTAATAAGAAAATAAAAGTAGGTTTAAAAATAAATCATACTTGTGGTGATGTATGTATTTTAATTGATAACATAAAACTTGATAAAGTTTGTCAAATAATTGAAAAAACGGAAATATTTGTAACTAAATGTCCTGGTTTTGAATTAGAAAAAGTAATAGATAATAAAAAGTCTTGGTTAAATAATACAACTAGAGTAAATAGAAACTTTAAAATTTCTGATATTGACGATACAAATAGTATAAGACAAACAAATTATGATGTCAATGATGAAAGATTAGTAATTAACACTAAAGAAATAGACTTAAATATAGATATAGCATCAGCAATAGAAACTGATGTTTGGTGCTATACATTGGATAATCCATGTATATTAACTGGTGTGACTAATTGTAATTCATGTTATACTAGTTGCCCACCAATAGATGTAGATGGTATAACAACATCAAGTTGTGCTCCTTTTGATGCTTCTATGGACCCAATACCGTTTTCTCAAACTGATGACGGTTTATTCCCACCATTGTGTTGTGGTGATAATAAAATAGATTTTAATAGTTTATTATCAACACCATTATCATCAACAACTAGTGTTGAAGAATTTGTTAATGTATTAGCAACTGAATTAATAGATGCTAAAAATAGACAAACAATATCAGCTTACCCTACAATAAAAGCATTATATGATAGGTATTTAAATAGTTTGAATTATTGTTCAACAAAAAGTTCAGCCTTTAATTATGTATCAATTGATAAATTTACTGAATTAATTAATGGTTATTGGTTTGATATAGTTGAACAAGTTGTACCATCAACAACAATATGGGGTAGTGTAAAAGTTTATAAAAATTCAATCTTTGACCAACAAAAATTTAAATATAGGTCATATAGTTCATTGTTATGTAAAAACCCTTACACTAATATATTACCAAATGTATTAAGCCCAATAAATAAACCAAATGGTCAATGTAAAAATAATATAGAAGTAATAACAACAAATATTAATTTAACTGGAGACACTGTTGATAATGATATAAAAAGTGTTTGTACAGAAATATGTTTAGCTCAGATGAATCATGGTTCTGAATTTATTGGTACTGTTTCAATTATAGGTAATGAAAATACTGATAATGGTGAAACCTTTAATGATTTTGCTGAATGTTCTAAAAACCAACAAGTGATAACTAATTGTGATTTAAACGCAACAGTAATACTTAATGGTTTTAACGCTAGTTTAAATTTAATAAATGCAACGGCACCAGTTACTTATCAATGGAGTAATGGCTCAACAGATAGTACGACAACATTTAATATTGGTGGTATACATAGCGTGACAATAACAGATAGTGCTTGTTGTAAAATAACTAAAGATTTTGAAATAATTTAATATGCCTACGTTAATTAAAAGTATTGAAGCTAAGTTTTATGATAACCATAATAGCAATGTAAAATATGTTAAATCAATAACATCTGATTTACAAAAAGAGGATTATATAAACATATATGGACTTGAGGCATTTCTACAAAATTTTTCAAAAACAGAACAGATATATTTATTAGAAAAACCAATAGAGTTTGGACTAAAAAATCAATATAACATACCAGTAATCAATATAACAATAGATTATTAATGAGATATCAAGAATTAATATACATACAAAATGCCCATAGCGGTGCTAGGAATAGAGACTTATTAAATGTTAATATGAGTTCTGATATTTGTATTTTTAATGCACCACAATTTACTATTAGTGGGGCATCAAAAATAGATTGTAGTGGTGTTACAGGTACATCTTATGTTATCAGTACAGCAACAACAATACCATTAACTTTTAATTTTACTGCAAATACTGACACATTCACCGCAAATACTGCGACATTTAAATATGAAATATATAAATACAATAAAAATAACTTAGCTTTTTTATTACCACCAGTTTATAAATCAGATAATTTATCTTATCCATCTTTTAGTGCAACTAATACAACATTACAAAATATACCAGTATCTGCATTAACATTAGATGGTGAGTATCTAATAAAGGGTTATTATGATTTCCCTAGTTGTACAACTTTTTTAAATAAATTAGGTAAAACAATTGATACTTCTATTAATAAAATTGGTCAACAATATAACCTATATAATAAAGATTTAGATTTTTATTTTATAGCGATGAAAGTAGCTGATAAACCAGTTATAATAAATAATAGCGATAACACATTAACACCTGGTCAATTAACACAGCAAGTGATAATACCACAATCAGGACAAACTGAATTTGTTATTGGTGCACCATATTTTAATGATTTTATTGTTACATTAAACGGGTTAACATTAGCACCAAATTTAGATTACACATTCACAGGTAATGTTATAACACTAAGTGGTGAAACATATGAAGATGATATTGTAACTGTAATTTATACAAATAGTGTGGTTGGTAAATTTTCACACGATATTATCAATGTTACAACAACAATTACCAGTGGTTCAACAAATAATCAAGGGTCAAATAACCCTTATTTTAATACAACAACTGGTAAATATGAAATATACACTACAGTAACACCACTTAATCCTAACACAATCATTGTAATGATAAATGGTGTAACATTAGCAAATAATGTTGATTATTATCAATCAACAACAAATCCAAAAAGAATAATTCTTAATGGAGATGTTATGATTGGTGATATAATCACTATTGTTTATTTTCCATTTATGAGTGTTGTTAATGATTTAATAACAAACAACCCAACAGTTTCATGGGAAATTAATACACCGCCACAAACAACTGCTGGTACATTTAGTTTACAAGTTAGTACTGGAACTTCATTTAATACTTTCTATTCTACTGGTAATACACAATATATTGTCGGAACAACACTATATAGTGATAGTTTTATAGCTAGTGGTGATGTTGGTACAAAATTGTATTATAGAGTTAAAAATACAAAAAACTATGAAACAATATGTGGTGATATAATAACAAGTATTGAATATAGCGATACAATACCGATAACAATCGCAACTAATTCAATAAATTCTTACTAAATTGTTTACAAGAACATATTTATAAATAAATTTTAATAAAAGAAAAGATATGAGTTATATTATTAATACAAACAGTCCATTTGTTAGCATAAAACTAACTGAAAAAGGTCGTGAAAAATTATCAATGGGTAAATTAAATTTTTCTTATTGGGCAATAGGGGATTCAGAAATAAATTATGAAAGAGAAGCCATTGTAGATGCTAACCCTAATGATGTAACTTTATCTGCAAGTAGTAAAGTTTTAAGACCATTTGATAGACAACCAAATATAAAATATTTTATATCACCTAATAATTCAGCAACACCTTATCAACCAATTAATTCATCTAATTTAAGTGTTGTTAAAGCAGTTGTTAATAATGAAGCAACAGAAAGAGGTTTTTTTAGTGGTGCATCAAGTAACACCACTATATTGACATCTGGTTATACATCTAATAATCAGCTTATTCCAAACTCAAATTTAAGTGGTTCAACTTCATTAACTTTAACTGGTTCAGTATCAAATATAAGTGTTGGAGATGTAATATTATTAAGATTATCAAACGGTACAACTGGTTCTATTGCTGGTTCAAATACAACCACACCAATACCAAATTTATGGTATAAAGTTCAAAGTATAAGTGGTAGTACATTAGTATTAGATAGAAATTTACCAAATTATTCTGGTGATTCGGCTAGCTCATATATTATTGCATATAAGGGTGGTGAAGTTTATGATACGATTGCTACAGGTAATACAACATCATATTGGGATTCTGGAACATTATCATTTAATTCTTCTGTAAATGTAACATGTCATGATGTGCCAGTTTGGAATATGAATAATGTTTGGTGTGAAAGTTTAGCAGGTATGGTAACTGGAGACCCTACACCTAACGAACAATACACAAGTTTTGGGTCATACCCTTATTTGGGTACTAAGAACCCTTATTTGGAATATTTATGTGATTCTAGTGGTAATACTGAGACTTTTAATTGTAATGGACCTGGTATTAGTTATCCAGATGACGTTTCTAAATCAGTGTCTATCATACATTTCACAAATAACTCTATTTCTAACTTATATGGTGAATTTTTATATGTTGATGCAACCAATAATAAAATAGTCAAAGTAATTATGCCAGATTTAATGTACCACAGAAGAAATTTCTCAACAGGTAGTGGTACAACAATGGGTATGACATTTATTGCTTCAGGTGCTACAAAATATATCGGTACAAGTGATATTGAATATATAGATTTAATTGAAGAACCTTCACTTATTTCATCAACAGGTGCAACACCAATGGTTGTTGGTAAAGTATTACCACAATTAAAAATGATTGTAATACATGATGATGAAATAGTTTCAGCGATATCTTACAAATCAAATAGAAATTGGACATTACCTAACCTAGCTGCTAATATTGTATCACCAAGTGGTGGAACATCAACTGGTGTGTTGTTATCAAATCAAACGATATATTTAACATATATTTTAGAAAATAGTTTATCAACTGGTTTAACAACAAGTTTACCTTGTCAAAATTATGTTAAAGTAACAAATAACACACCAAGTGCTAAAGACATACAATTTAGGATAAATCAAGTTGATGAATTACCATACATGAGAAAGAAAGAACTTGTTGGATATGACGGACTTGGTTTTTATGCTGATAAGTTTAAATTAGTATATCAAATTGTTTCAGCATCAACCACTAGACCAGACCCTAATGCATGGAAAGTATATGATTATACATCAACAGCAATAACAACTAATAGTGGTGAAACTATAAACCCAGTATCATTAGAAAATCAAAACCCTTTAACAAATGATTTTGTTTTAACGAAAGGTAGAGATACAGCATCATCACAATTTAATTTAATAAATATTTTAAATATGCCAAATACCAATCAACCAAGTCTTTTACAATTTGGTGATGAAAGATTTTTCTATGGTAATATTCAAACATATATTGGTGCATCAATTTATAAAACAATATTTGATATACGTGTTGATTCTAATGTATTTAACACAACAACAAATCCAACAAGAAGTAAAGATTTAACTACTAATCCAGCTACTATTAGATTAACAGAAGTTGGCGTGTACGATTCTGATTTTAATTTAGTATGTATAGGTAAAGTTAGTAATCCAGTTAAATTAATACCTGCTAATACTATTATGTTAGAATTAAGTATGGATTTTTAAAAAATAAAAAAATAAATAAAATAAAATAAAAAATGGGATTCAATAGTACCGCAACAACAACAACATTAACTGCTAAATTAACACCAATAGGCAGGTCAAAATTAATATCTAATAATAACTCACTAATAACATCATTTAGTTTTGGTGATTCAGATGCTAATTATAACGTACCTGTATTATTGGAAACAGGACAAATACCAGCTGATTCTGGTAATGTTGGTACAAATGGTTCAATTAGTAATAGTACAACAACTAATCCGCCTATAAGGAGTTTTTTGATTGCTAATCCAAGTGGGTCATTAATAAAGCCTGTAGAATCACAATCTACAACTATTATTAATGAGATTAAGTCTAATGGACAAGTAACTATTACTGGTAATAACATTTCACAAAATGTTATAAATAGAAATAACTACACAACAGACCCATTAGTTAATTTATTTTATTCATTTGGTTTACCATTAAATCAAACACAAGACGCTAATTTTACTGGCACAACATTTGCAAATGGTGGTTTTTCTGATACAGCATACAGTGGTTTAGCACAAACAAACATAGTTGTGTTAGGTATAAACAATTCAAACTATGGTGAATTATTAGATGGTAAACAAATAAAATTAGAATTACCTACATCAGCTGGTACTTATACTATTTATAGCACATTCCAAAATAAAAGTACATCACTAAATGTTGAAGATGCTAACTATATTGAAACATCTGTAGTATCAACAAAAATAGGTAATAATATAGCTTTTTTATTTTCTGACACGATTAAAAAACCAAACGGTGGTGATGCAACTTTAAGTTGGGCAACAGGTTTTGGTCAAGTAAAACCATTTACATTAGCAAATAAAAAATTATTTAACATTCAAGATAACCCTAATTTAGGTTTAAGTGCGGATACTATTGTTGGTGTTGCTTATTTAGATAAAGGATTTTTAGTTATAACTGACCCAACAATAGTAAATAATTATAATACTGGAACATCAACAGGTGTATCAGTAACATTTAATAGTGTTTCAACAACAGTATTTCAAAATATCACATGTATTGCTGGTAGAGGTGAATTTGGAACGTCAACAAATCCTACATTTAAATCAAGTGATACACCAAGAATAAGTGAGGTGTTATTGTATGACAATGTTGGTAATATCATTGCGATTGCAAAGACTGATAGACATGTAACAAAAAATGTTAATGAATTCTTAGCATTTAATATAAAAATTAATCTATAAAGTCTTTATTTTTGTTATTTTTTAATTAACATAATAATTAAAGTATATTAATTATTATGGATAACAAACCAAAATTCATTTTATCGTTAGATGTAAGTACAAGTACTATCGGTATTGCATTATTTCAAGATAATGGTAACAGTGGAGAACTTAAATTATTACATCATGTGACACCTAATATTAAACCAAAACCGACAAATAAAATGGAGGAATTGTTTAAAAAAGTTGAGGTGTTTAATGAAGAATTTTTAATCAAATATAAAGATTTTGGTATAACTAGAGTTATCATTGAAGAACCATTATTACAATCTAATAACGTATATACTATTGCAACATTATTAAGATTTAATGGGATGATATCTAAATCTGTTTTTGATGTTTTAGGGATTGTACCAGATTTCATTTCGTCTTATGATGCTAGAAAATTTGGTTTTCCAGAACTTATGGGTATTAGAAAATTTAAAAAAGATGGTACACCATTGACTGAAAAACAAATAGCTAAAAATGAACCAGTTTTATTTGGTGCGTATGACTACAACGTAGATAAAAAAATGGTTATATTTGAAAAAGTATGTGAATTAGAACCACAGATAAAATGGTTTTTAGATAAAAACAACAAACTTAAAAAAGAGAATTTTGATGTTAGTGATGCATACTGTGCTTGTATAGGCTACATGAAAAAAATGGGAATTTGGTGATAAAATTAGTATATTTGTTTTTGTGAATGAATATCTAATCAACATACTTGAAAAATTTTTAGGTGATTATAGAAAACATAACGAAGATAATCACCAAATATCTTTTGATTGCCCTGCTTGTTCGGAAGATAAAGGACTTGATAACGGTGATGGTAAAGGTAATTTAGAAATAAATTACAAATTTGGTGTATTTAAATGTTGGGCCTGTCAAGACACCAACAATATGCATGGTAAAATACCTACTTTAATAAAAAGATATGGTAATAGACGATTATTAGATGAATTTAGTTTTTTAAATTTTGAATTTAATGACGTTGAAGATAAAGAAAAAAAGATAACAGTTTCATTACCAAAAGAATACAAAAAACTTTCAGGTGTTGTTAAAAAAGATATTGATTATAATATCGCAATAAAATACTTAAAAAAACGAGGCATAACTGAAGAAATCATTGAGAAATATAATATTGGTTATGCGACAGAAGGAAATTACAAAAATCGTATTATTATACCATCATATAACCAATTTAATAATGTAAATTATTTTATAGGTAGATGGTATCATAATAACTACACTAAATTAAAATATTTAAATCCAGACGCAGAGAAAAGTGAAATAATATTCAATGAAGCCAAATTGAATTTTGATTCAAATATATATTTGGTTGAAGGTGTTTTTGACCACATAGTAGTTCCAAATTCAGTTCCTTTATTAGGTAAACATGTATCTGACAATTTGTTACACTTGTTACATGATAAGGCTTGTGGTGATATTATTGTAGTTTTTGATGGTGACGCATATAATGATGCGAAAGAAATATACCGAAAATTAAATTTTGGTGATTTATATGGTAGGATTAAGATAGTAAAATGTCCTGACGAATATGACCCAAGTAAAATATATGAATTATTAGGTAATAAAGGTATTGTAAAATTATTAATGACCGCTACTAAATTATCTGAATTTGAGATTTAACTTTTTTTTATATATTTATGTATAAAATAAAATAATGAAAGATTTGAAAAAAATTATGGAAAAAGATATTAACAAAATGATTGAAGATGGGTTTAAATTAGCCCAAAAACACGAACAAATTAGACAAGAAATGTTGGATAGTGATTCTTTACCACAAGAAATGAAAAAAGAATTACTTAAACTAAACCAAGAGTTTGAAGAACAACATTTAAAGGAAGAAAAATATATAGAGGATAATAAACATAGAAAAATTGTTGGGTATAATCCAGAAAACTTTATACCAATCTACGAAGATGAAAAGTAGTATTGGTGCTAACGGTTATGCGCAATACATCTTTATAACTAATTGATGTATATTTAATTACAACAATATTTTAGGATAAAAATATCACGCAACTAAAACATTTTTTTGTTTAATTCGATTATTAATAGTATATTTGTTAATATGGGAAAAATTAAAAAATGGGATAAATGTTTGGTTTATTTAGAACCAATTGAACACAAATATTATCATAAAGAAACTGGTAAGCGGTATAAATCTGTAACAACAACTCTAAGTTCTATAGAACCACATTTTAATGCTGAAGATGTGTCATTAGCAATTTTTAACCAAAAAGACAATGTTAAACAAGAAGTTTACATTGGTATGACACAGCAACAGATATTAGATTATTGGCAACAACTTAATGATGAAGCCAACGAATATGGTACAAAAGTACATAATATATTAGAAGATTATTTATTAGCTAATAAATGGTATTTTCCACCAAATACTGACGAAGGGTTATTTGAACAAAAAGTTATTGATGGTTTTAACGAGCTTAAAATAGATGAAGGTGAAGCAATGTGGCCAGAAAGAATTCTTTTTGCTGAACAATATGAGTTGGCTGGAACATCAGATTTGATTATTGATATTGATTCTGTTTTTTTTGATGTAGCTGATTTTAAAACTAATAGAGTTTTTAATTTCTATAATCCTTATGGGTATGAGACATTAAAAAAACCATTCGATTATCTTCAAGCATGTCAATGGTCAATTTATACATTACAATTAAGTGTTTATGCATACATGTATGAACTTGAGTTCCCTAAAAGAAAATGTAGACAGATATATGTTTTGTATTGGGATAAAGTTGCTGAAAAATTCAGTAAAATACAAATAATGTATATGAAAAACGAAGCAAAAAAATTAATAGAAATGCATCATTATAATGTAATTAACGGAATATAATTTAAAATGACAAAGAAAAATAACTTTATTAAAAAAGCTAAGAAGAGACCATTTTTTAATGGTGGTATGCCAGACATATCAATGTTAACTGAGAAACAACTTGAGATATATAACAAATTAAGTAAAATAGAACTTGATGTTTTTTCTGAACATGTTTTAACTGGGTATGCTGGTACTGGTAAAACTTTTTTGGTTGGTAAAATAATAAATAAATTTTTATACGATAATAAAACAGCATCAGTTGCAGTAACCGCAACAACACATAAAGCTGTTAAAGTATTAAAAGTATTAAATAATTTAAACCAAGATAATGAAAGTATTCAATTTTATACATTACATTCATTATTAGGTCTTAAACGTGAAATAAATAGTGATGGTAGTGAATCATATGTTTCAGATTTTTTAGGGTCAAAGGCTGAGGATTATTCATTAATAATTGTTGATGAATCATCAATGTTAGACAATGATTTATATAAAAAATTAGTTAAAACAGCTAAAGGTCATTCAATACCGTTATTATTCATTGGTGATGAAAAACAGATTCCACCAGTAAACGGTGGTGACTTTGTGTTATTCACTAAAAAAATAGCTAATAAACATACACTTAGTGATATTATTAGACAAGAAAATGGTAATCCTATAATAGAGTTATCTAAAAATATTAGAGAAGGTAATAAACTAGAGTTTATTGATGAAATAAACGAAAATGGTTCTGTCAATTACATAAAACTTGGTGGTGAGGATTCATTCATTAATGAATATTTCACTAGTGAAGAATTTAAAAAGAATCCAAACTATATTAAAATACTTGCTTGGACTAATTCAGCTGTTGATTATTATAATAATAAAGCTAGACAAGCAATATATGGTGAAAATTGCGACAGAATATGTATTGGTGAAAAAATGGTTCTTAATAGACCTATTGTTTTAGGTAAAAAAGTATTAATGAATAATAATGACGAATTTGAAGTCTTATCTTACGAAGTCAATACAGAAACAGTTGGGTTTCCTTTTAAATATTATTCTTTAGAAGTTATTAGTGAAGGTGAAACACATAGAATAAAACTATTACATGAAGATAGCTTTTTATCCTTTAATAATGTTTTACAATCCTTAAAAAAGGAAGCTATGAATACAAAAGATAGTTATAGTAGACGTTTAAAATGGGTTAATTATTATAAATTAGCTGAAAAATATGTAGACGCTAAATATAATTATGCTTTAACCGTGCATAAATCACAAGGCAGTACATTTGAAAACAGTATTGTTATCTATTGTGATGTATTAAGAATAAAAGATATTGAAGAACGTAATAAATTATTATATACTTCAGTAACAAGAGCTAAAAAGAATTTATATTTAATTTACTAATAGTATGGAAGTAAAATTTGTAATACACATTGGTGATATACATATCAGAACGTATAGATATCACGAAGAATATAAGACCGTTTTAAATAATCTCTTTAATGATATTAAAAAGGTAATTGAAGGTCATAAACGAGAAGAAATTAGAATAGTTGTTGCTGGTGATATTGTACATCAAAAGATAGTAATATCAAATGAGCAATTATTATTAACAACTTGGTTTCTTAAATCTTTAGAAGAAATAGCAACAGTTGTTATGATAGCTGGGAACCATGATATGTTAGAAAATAATAAAGACAGAATGGATTCATTAACACCAATTGTTCAATTATTATCTGATAAAGACATTAATTATTTTAAAGAGAGTAAATGTTATTTAGATAATAATATTGTTTGGTGCATCTATTCAATATTTGAAGAAAACGCTAGACCAGATATTGAATCTGCTAGAGAAGAGTTTGGTAATGACAAAACATATATAGGTTTATTTCATGGTCCTATAAATGGTTTAAAAACTGATATAGGTTATGAGATTGAACATGGATATGGGTTGGAGATTTTTGATGGTTGTGATATTGTTATGTGTGGTGATATACATAAAAGAAGTTGTTTAACTATTAATAACACAAAGGTAGTTATGCCTGGTAGTACAATACAACAAGATTTTGGTGAAAATATAAATAATCATGGGTTTTTATTTTGGGATATTAAAAATAGAACATACACTGAACATGATGTTGCCAACCCTTTTTCTTTTTATAAATTCACTATAAATAGTCTTGACGATTTAGAAAATAATTCTGAAAATTTAGTAAATTTAAATTAGAAATGGAAATCCCTAAAGATTTAAAAAATGAGATATTTGATTATTGTAGGTTAAATGACATAACAAATATAGATAACTTTATGTTAAAGTTGATGAAACAAGGGTTTACTGTTGAAAAATTTGGTGCAACACCATCAACAAAAATACAAGAAAAGATTGTTGAAAAAATTGTTGAAGTACCAGTTGAAAAAATTGTATATTTAACAGATAATTCAGAGATATCAACTTTAACTGAAAAAATAAATAGTTTGGAAAACACATTAGCTGAACAAATAGAAAAAAATAATCAGCTATCAGAAAAAATAAAATCATTAGAACAGAACAAAAAAAATATATACGGAGAGTTATGATTAACAAAAACGAAGTTTCAAAATATTCTAAAATTAAAGTAGAGTGGTCTGATAGACCTGAAAACTATTCTAAAGATGCTAAGAATAAAATAAAAAACCATTTTGCTAACAAATATGGTGTTAATAAAAACAATGTAACGGTTATTTACAAACCTGTAAAAATTAATAATAATGGTGAGTTAATTGAAGTTGATGGTGCTGGTATAGATAATATTATGGATATTAACTATCAAAGAGTGTTAATGAAGGAATTAATAAGTAGAGATGGTAAAGTAGTTGACTTCAATAGAATAATAGCACTTGATGATAAAGTTAATGCTGAAATAAATGTTGATTTGACTGAAACACAACATAAAAAATGGAATATAAAATGGATAATGATTGATAACTTCTTGTCATTTGGTGAGAATAATTATGTTCCTATAAATAAGTTAAATGGGTTAACTGTTGTTAATTCCTCTCCAAGTAATATGGGTGGAAAAACTACATTAACTATTGACAGTATGAAATTTTTGTTACATGGTAGTACAACAAAAACTGATAAGAACGAACAAATCTTTAATAGCTTTAGTGGCAAAAATGAGGTCGTTGTTAAGGGTATGATTGAGATTGATGGGCATGAGTTCATAATAGAGAGAAAGTTAAAGAGAACGGCTAAAAAGACTGGAGAATGGACTGTTGTCAGTAAAGTTAATTATTATGAGATTTTACCTGATGGTGAAGAAAAAATGTTGAATGAAGAAGATGCCAAAAGGACAACAATTAAACTAAGAGAAACTATTGGTACTGAAAAAGATTTTGAGATGCTAGTATTAGCGACAGAAAGAAATCTTGATGATATGATTGGTTTAACAACTACTGAATCTGGTAAAGTATTAACAAGATTAATTGGTCTTGAAATATTGGAACAGAAAGAAGCTGCTGTTAGGATTATGTATAATGAATTTTCAAGAAAAAAGAAATCAAATGATTATGATATAGTAACATTAACAACAGAGATTGAAGAACATAATGAAAAGATAAATCAATTTAATGAACTTGAAGTAAAGTTAAATGATAAATTAACTGAAACAAAAGTAAAAATAGAAAAAACAAAGGGAGATATTGAAAATTATATTTCAAGTAAAGAAAAGATAGATGTTACTATAAGCACTTTAAATCCTGAAACATTAAATTCTAAGATAGAAGAATTAACAAAGATAGGTAAAACAACAAAAGAAAAAATAACCAATATTAATACAGAAATAGATAATATTGGTGAATTAAACTTTGATGAGGATGAATACCATGAATTAAATAAAAAATACAATAAAAAAAATTCAGATAAAGCTGTAATCACATCAGATATTAATCGTTTAAAGAAAGTTGTTAAAGATTTAATAGCTGGAGGTATTTGCCAATCATGTAATAGAAAATTAGATGATGTTGATAATACATCACACATTAACAAACATAATGACGAAATAGAAGAAAAAGAAAATAATTTATTAATTATAGAAAAAGAATTAAAACTATTAACTAATAAAATAGAGTCATTAAATGAGGTTAAAGTAAAAATAGATAAAAAAAATAAATTAGAGTTAGATAGAGATAGATTAGAAGTTGAAATTGATGGTCTAAGAAATAAGGTTATTGAAAAAAAGAATGAATTGACTAAATACAACCTGAATTTAGATGCTATTCAACATAATAAAAATGTTGAAATTCTAATCACTAAAAGTAGGACAGATTTAAACGTTTTAGAAGTTGAGAAAGACGATTTAATAAAAAGAATAGAAAGAGTTAGTTCTGATATAACTAACAATAAAAACGACATACAAACAAAAACTAAATTAATTGAAACGATTAAAAAAGAAGAAGAGATTGAAAAGATTTTTAAAATCTATATTGAGTTGGTTGGAAAAAAAGGAATCAGTAAATTGGTTTTACGTTCAGTATTACCAATTATAAATTCAGAAGTACAAAGATTACTTGAAGATGTTTGTGATTTTGAAGTAGAAATTTATATAGATGAAAAAAATGATGTTCAGTTTTTAATAAATAAAGATGATACAACAAAATTATTAAAATCTGGTAGTGGGTTTGAGAAAACAGCGTCAAGTTTAGCTCTTAGAAGTGTCTTAGGAAAAGTATCAACATTACCGATGCCTAATTTTATAACTTTCGATGAAGTATTGGGTAAAGTTGCTCCTGATAATATAGAAAAATTAAAAGCATTATTTGATAAAATTAAAACAATGTATGATATTGTTTTTCTAATAACGCATAATGATATGGTAAAAGATTGGGCAAATAATGTTATTACCGTAACAAAAAATAATAACATATCTAATGTTATTATTAAATAATTGTTTTATTTTTAAAAAAATAGTATATTTGTATTATGATATTTAAGAATTATTGTTTGATTTTATTGGGTAAGTTTGATAAAGAAGTTGCATTTGAAGAACTAAATAAAATTAGTGAGGTTAAAATTAATTATATATACACTACTGGTTTATATATTGCAACTTTTTCAACAATTATGACACCAAAAGAAATGAAAAATTTGTTGAAAACATGTAAAAATAATTATTTTATTTTTGAGTTAAATGAGGATGTTACTTCTTTTAATTTACAAGATAAAACTGTTGAAAATGGTTTATTTAGTTTTTTAGGTGATATTGATTTGGATGAAATGTCTAAAAATTTTATTAATGACATAAACGATACTAATGACATTCCTGAAATCCATGAAATAAAACATGGTGATGAAATAAATGGTTATAATAAAACAAATGATAAAATAATTTTTAATAACCATAAAATAGATATAACCGAATTTATATCATCTTTATCAAAAGATGAGAAAGAAGCTTTATTTAACGAATTAATAGATAAGGGTGTTGATAAATTAAGCGATTTAGATAAAAGACTGCTTACTTTATTATCAAAATAACAAAATATGTAATAAATGTAATTAATGAAAAAAAATAATCAAATTTTTTATGAAAAAGATTCTTTAAACAATTTAAATTTATATTTTAAAGATTTAAGAAAAAGTAAAGTAATAACAAAAGAAGAAGAGATAATTCTTTCTGAAAGAATAAAAAACGGTGATGAAGATGCCGTTAAAAGTTTAGTGGAAGCAAATTTAAAATTTGTTGTAACAATAGCTAAAGAATATCAAAATCAAGGCTTACCGATAAATGATTTAATAAATGAAGGTAATTATGGTTTATTAAAAGCAGCTAAGAAATTTGACCACACAATGGGTTTTAGATTCATTTCTTATGCTGTTTGGTGGGTAAGACAATCAATAATCAATAGTCTAAACGAAAACGCTAGAACGGTAAGATTACCAACAAATGTTATAAACAGATTATCTAATTTAAATAAAGAAATATTAAAAGAGTTAAAAAAATACGATAATTTTAACTATGAAAATGAAGAATTAACAAATGAGGCTGAACATCTTGGTTTATCAGTGTATAATCAAAATAAATCATTAAATGATTTTGTTAATGATAACAATGATGAATTAATTGATTTGATAGGGATTGATGAAAAAGAAGAAGATAAATATGAATTAACTTCAGATATAAAAAATGGTATAGTGAATATTCTTAATATTTTGGATGAAAGAGAAAAAGACATTATCATATCTTATTTTGGTTTAAATCCAGATGTTGAAAGTATGACATTAGAAGCTATTGGTGAAAAATATAACCTAACAAAAGAAAGAATACGTCAAATAAAAGAAAGTTCGTTACGTAAATTAAGGTACAATTCAGGTGAATTATATTCACTAATTAATGAATAATTTTTTTCGTTTTATATATTTATAAATAATTAAGATTATGAAAATTAGATTTAGTTATATAATATTATTTTTTGCGTTAGTTGTTGCAGCTTGTGCAGCATATTTTTCTGTTTTTGGATTAAGTCAGTTGTTTGCTGGTGCCAGTGTTGCTGTTATTATAATGGCCAGTGTATTAGAAATAAGTAAAATTATTGCTACAACAGCATTACATAATTATTGGGATAAAATAGCCAATGGATTAAAAATTTATTTAACGATAAGTATATTAGTTTTAATGGCTATAACTTCAATAGGTATTTATGGGTTTTTATCAAACGCTTATCAAAAAACAGCTAACAAACTTGAAATACATCAAGGAGAAATAAATGTTTTGGATAGTAAAAAAGCTATTATTGAAAAAAGTGTTGATGATAATCAAAAAATTATTGAAAGTAAAAATAAAAGAATTGAACAATTATCAGCATTAAGGTCAACTCAAGAAAATAGATTAGATAACGCTAAAAATAATTTAGGTAGAAATAACGCTAGAAATGATATTAAATCATCAAATGATGAAATACAGAGATTAAATAATGAGATAGATGAATTAAATAAAAAAAATAATGTTTTATCTGATTCAATAAATACTTTTACAATTAAAGCATTGGAACTAAATGCTAATAGTGAAATAGCTGGTGAAATAGGTCCATTAAAATATTTATCTGAATTAACTAATCAAGAAATGTCAAAAATAGTTAATATATTGATATTACTATTTATTTTCGTTTTTGACCCTCTGGCTGTTGCTTTAATATTAATTGCTAACAAAGTATTACAAATAGAAAGAAATGAGCATACAGAACCTAAAAACAAGCAAGAAAAAAAAGTTAATAAACTATTTAATAAAGCTAATTTATTAGATAGTATAACTAAAGTTATCAATAGTAAAAAAAACAATGAAAAAGAAGTAATTGTTGAACCTATTGTAGAAAAAACTATAGAGGAAAATGCAACAAAAATAGAAGAAGATGAATATGTAGAACAAAATGAACAAATAGAAGAGCAAATAGAAGAACAAATAGAAGAGCAAATAGAAGAAAATAAAAATGAAGAAAAAATAAAAGAAGAAGAGGTTAAAGACCAACCAAAAAAGAATAAAATAACTTTAGAAGATATTAAAGAAATAAAAGAGCAAAACAGAGGTTATTCAGTTAATGTACCTATGCCAAAAGGAAATAACATGATTGAATCAATAGGCGCAAATAAAATAATTAGAGATGGTAATAAAGATAAAGTTATTTTTAAACGATATAAATGATAATAGATGACAAAACGTATAAATTAGATGTAAATAAATATGTCCCATTAGAAAGTGAAAAAAAACAAATTGTTTTAGGTAACACTTTTAATGATGGTATGAGACATGTTTTTGGTTGGGAAACACGTTATAATGGTAAATATAAAAAAACAGCTTCTTTTACCATAGATAAAAAGGGTAAAATTTATCAACATTTTGACCCAAAGTATTATTCAAGATATTTTAATAATCCAGACCAAAACACTAAATCTGTCGTTATATTAATAGAAAATATTGGTTGGTTAACAAAAGATAATAAGAAAAATGAATACACAAATTGGTTTAATGAAAAATATTATGGTAAAATTGATGGTATAATGGAAAAAAAATGGAGAGATTATGTTTATTGGGCACCATACAATGATGAACAATTAGAATCCGCAATAAAATTAGTTAGAACATTATGTAGTGACTTAAATATACCTAAATTAGTTGTTGCTCATAACACTAAAATAGATGACTTATATGACTTTGAAGGTGTGTTATATAAAAGTAATATTGAAAAACATTTTACAGATTTAAACCCTAATTGGAAATTTGATATATTTAAAGATAAAATAGAACTATGAAAGAAATTATAAATGAACATGACATGACAAAAAAAATGATGAATGTCATAAGAAGTGGTTATAAAAAATTAATAAATGAGGTCGAAGAACCGATAACTGGTCCAGATATGAAACCAATACCTGACGACCAAAAAGATACTATAGCACCAAAAGAAGGTGACCCATTATTTAAAGAAGAGTTAACCAAACTACAAAACACTATTGACCCAAGAGTTAAAATAACTAATTTCAAAATTTATGTTAAAGATAATGATGTGTTATTAGAAGGGTCTTTTTTAAATAAAAACTATGGTGAAAGTGGTATTAACTTTAAAATGTCTTTAGCTAGTGGTGAGATTGAAACAACAATGAAAAATGTTGAATTAACTAATGAAGTAAATACAATATTAACAAAATTAAAAGGCTATTATGATGTTTGGGCAAAAGAATGGTCTTTAAAATTAACAAATGAATACAATGTCAATAGGCAATAAAATATTAATAATATTAATTGGGTTGATAATGTTATTGTCAACATCTCTTTATTTTTTATATAATTTATATACTAATGAGAAAGAAGAGAGAAAAAGGTTTACAGAAAATGTAAATAGTTTGATTTTAGATAAATCTAGACAACAAGAATATACAGTAAATGAATTAAAAGCTTTATATCCTAGATTAGATAGTCTTGCTGAAAAGATAAACATTAAGACTAAGAATGTAACAAATATTGTTGAAACAACCTATAATTATAAAGATACTACGATTAAATCAACAACACTTAAAGTCGATACTTTAAGAAAAAGATTAACTTTCGATTTCAATCAAAAATGTTATGGTTTTTCTGGATTTATTAATAAAGATACAATATTTTTTGATAAAACCACTTTTAATGATACGTTAACAACATTTATATATAAAGATTGGGATAAAAAGTATTTCTTTAAACTTATTAAACTTAAACCACATTATAGGGCTGCTGTATATAGCCAATGTATAGGAGATACAATAACTGTAACAAATAACATAAAAATAAAAAAATAAACCCATTTATATGGGTTTTTTTATTTATAAATTATATTTATTGTTAAGTTATTTTAACAATGGATAGAAATAAAATATTAATAAAAGAAGAGCTTAAAAAATCAGATGTAACAAAAGAGCTAAAAAACTTTATTGACTCAAAGTCATTTGAATCAAAAATAGAGAAAATAATTAAAGACCGTTACAAAAATGATAAAGAGCTTGAGGATAAAATTGTTGACATTACAAAAAATGTTTTAACACAATTATATAAAACATTATGGATAAAAAGAGCAACTTGGATTAATAATTTAGACAATAAAACAAATTAAAGATGAAAAGAATAAAAATAACCAAAGAACAATATAATCTTATAAAAGAAAATTTGAATAAATCGCCTAAAGTAAAAGGTGGTGAAACAAGAGTTGATAAATTATTTAAAAAATATTTTAGTGAGGGTGAGATAGAACCTATAACGTATTCAAACACAATTAAACCAAAAAGAACAAATCCTAGTGTGTCAAATATAGATAAAGTCGGAAAACAAATAATGGAAAACGAGTCAAAGATTGATTACAAAAAATTGTCTGAAAATTTTCTTAATTATTTATATATTGATGAAATAAAAGAATTACAGAAAAATGGTAAAGCACAGCATATTAATGTTTCAGATATTGAGTTTCCTAGTATATTATCAGAAAAGAATTTAACTTTTGGTAGTGTTGTTAAATCTTTGGTTGAACAAAATGTTTTAGTATTTGATGTTGACGAAAATAAATACATTGTCAATAGAATCCATTCTACTAAAGATGATGCGCTTAAAAGTCTTGAAAACGGTTTTAAAGTTATATTAGAACCAAACGAAAAAGAATTTCCGCAGCTTTGGTATAGACTAGTAAAGAGTGCCAAAAAATCACGAAATTTATATGAGAATGCTGACTTCATTATGGAGATACATGAAGATGGTAGTTGTAAATTGAAATATAAAGATGATGGCCAAGAAAAATTAATTGATGAAAATGTATTAAATGAGTTAAAAAAAATATATGAAAAAGATAAACATTTAATGTCTATAATAGAATCTGAGTTTAGTGATGTATGGCAAAAATTTAAAGGTGATTTACAAAAAGCTAGGGGAATAGATTCAAATAAGAAAAAAACTAATAGAGAAGAATTATTAGCTAAGATAGCTGATATAAGAAAAAAAGAATTAGAAAAAAGAGAAAAAGAAGAAGAAGAAGAAGAAGAAGAAGAAGAAGATATAAATGAAATAACTACTGCTGGTTCTTCTGGACAATACACTGGATTATTTAGCAAACCGATAACCAGACCAACAATAGCTGGTAAAATACCAGTAGTTTATGAAACAACACAAGGTACTGATAGTGTTGGTCCATATGATACAAATGCTTTAATAGGGATTAACAGAGATGGCACTTTTAAACCAGTTAAAAAAACAAAAGCACAGAAAAAAACACAATATCCTGATGGCGGATTTGTAGAATTCAATGATTGTGTTAAACTTAATAATAAACCAGCTGGTAGTGGTTGTAGTACTGGTGCTATTGATAATGTTGTTAAGATAAAGAAAACTAAAGGTAATATAATTTCACCATCTTTAAATGAGGCTTTAAAATTACAAATTAATAAAGAAAAAAATGAATTAATTGTAATATCTGATTTAGAAGGTAAAGCAGCTAGTCAAGAGACATTTACAAATAAAAATATTTTAAAACAAAATGGTTTTCAATGGAATGGTAGTAATTGGGTGATAAGTAAAGATAAAATGGATATTGCTAAAAAAACACTATCATTAGTAAATAAAGTTGAATATATTGTAGATAGTTTAGAAGAATTAGAAGAAGCGATTGATAATTCGGCTACTGATAAAAAATCATTATTAAAAAGCAAAATTGAAATGTATATTAATGATTTAGCTAACGCTACAGATGAAAAAGCTTTATCTGCTGAAATAAGAAGATATTTAACATTTTTTTCTAAATTTCATAATTATAGTTTCTATAATAGAATGTTAATTTTTATACAAAATCCAAATGCAACACGTGTAGCATCATATAAAAAATGGCAAGAAAAAAATAGACAAGTTAAAAAGGGTGCTAAAAGTATTTTTATTTTAGCACCAATAATAACAAAGACAAAAGATTCAGATGAAGAAATTGGTGATGAATTGGGTTTCAAAAAAGATGTTAGCGGATTTAGAGCAGTACCTGTATTTGATATTGCCGATACTGAAGCCACAAGTCCAGAAGGTGAAATACCAGAAACGCCACAATGGTGGGGAGATAACACACCATCAGAAACAGCTGATGAATTATTTGAATATGTTAAAGATATAGCTAATAATATGGGAATTAAAGTAACATCTTCAGATTCTAAAAGTGGTGAGAAAGGTTATTCGGCAGGTGACCATATTAATTTAACTTCTAGCGTAACTGGTGTTGCTAGATTATCAACAATGATACATGAAATAGCACATGAATTAATGCATTGGAAAAAATCATCAATATATTATATTGATAATGGTGAAGGTAAAGAAAAAAATGAATTGGTTGAATTACAAGCTGAAAGTGTATCTTATGTTGTATTAAAACATTATGATTTACCAGTTAAACATCATTCAACTTATTTGGCACTTTGGAAAGCTAATAAAGAAAAAATTCAAAATAATTTAGAAATTATATCTAAAGTTTCTGAATTCATAATAAATATGATTGATAAAGAAGCTGAACAGGCTAAAAAAAATAAAATAAATTAACTTTATTTAAATTATACAATATTTATTAATAAAAAAAGTATGGGTAATAAAAACAAAATACAACAAAAATTACATAGTTTATTCATATCTGAAGATGCCACACCAGCCATTTCTATGAATAATTCTATAAGAAATCAAAATAATAAGATAAATAAAAAAGGGTTATCTGATACTAGTAAAGAATTAACTAACTATGAAAAAGGTTTAGGTAAAGAAGAAGCTGGTGGTGATAAAATACCTGTAAATAAATTTAATTACACAAATGAAGATGAAGTTGAATACCATAATGAAATTGAAATAAGAAATGGTATGGAGATGTTAGAATATGATAGAGAACCAAGCGAAGGATTTAAAAAAAGAAATAAAGAAGCAATCGAAGGTTCTACTAGAATGGGTAACAAAGGTGGTAAAGAAGTAGGTAATGCTCAAGAAACATTTGGTGCATCTTCAGATGATTTTGGTAAAAATTTTAATAGAATATCAAAATCATCTTTTGATAAAAGAATAAAAGCTGAAAAAGGTATTTATAGTTTTGGTGACGATGTTGAAAGTACAACAGAATCTAATAAAGGTAATAAAACTATTGTTAAACATTCAATGTTTGAAAATAAAGAGAATAATAATAAATTAACAGAAAACAATAAAATGAAAAGACTTAAGTTTAAAAAAGAATTTAATGGTTTAGGTAATGCTTTAAAATTAATACCAGAATCATATAAAACTAATAATAAAGTATTTGAAATGACTGATGGTAATGAAAGTTACAGAATCAGATGGGAAGGTTCAAATAATGGTAAACCAGTTGTATTAGTAGCTTCAGATAAAAATTTAGTTAATGAAGATATCACAAGAATGAAACAACTTTTTGGTTATAAATCACAAGATACTTTAGGTATTGTTAAAGGTAATGAAAGAATTAATGAGAATAAAGTATTTGGTAGTATTTTAGATAAAACAAAAAAACTATTAAGTGAAGGTTCTGATATGGAAGGTGTTAAAGCAACAGAAGGTAATTGGGATGAAGTTACTAAAAAAGCACCTGAAGCAACAAAACACATTCATGGTTCTGTTAGCAAAGACACCCCAATAGCAAAGGCAACAGCTGGTAATCCAGATAAAGCTAAAAAACAAGCACCTGAAGCTAAAAAACCACTTAAAAGTTCTTCTGGTAAAAATATAGAATCACAAGCTGACTATAATGAAGGTAATTTTGACGAAGTTACTAAAAAAGCACCTGAAGCAACAAAACATATTAACTCAGGTAAAACAAAAATGTCTGCTGTTAAAAAAGAAACAACAGAGATGCCAAAGAATAAAGTAAAACAAGCACCTGAAGCTAAAAAACATATTAAAGAATCTGATTATATGTCAACAGAAGGTCGTATGAATCTTGATGAACTTGATTATATGGATGAAAACATGTACGAAGGTATGTACGAAGATATGCACGAAGATATGTACGAAGGTATGTATGAAGGTATGGATGAAGGTATATACGAAGATATGGACGGTGATATTGATGAAAACATATATGAAATTGAAGTTAGTGAGAGTAATTACCCTCCAGGCGCTGAGTATGACCCTAGAGCACCTTGGAACCAAGACGAAGATGAAGATGAAGATGACGAATGGTGGAATGCTATGACAAGAGGTGATGAAAAAAGAAAAGCGGATTTAGAAGACAGAGAAGATGAAGAAGATGTAGAAGATGTAGAAGATAATTATAGCTATTCTGACGAAGAGAACAGATTTTACCGTGAAGAGGATTTAGATGACATTGTTTATGAAGTAACATTAGATGATGAAGAAGAAGATGAAGAAGAAGATGAAACTGATACTGAAGAGGAAACAGAAGATGAGGAATTAGAAATAGAAGATAAACCAGAAATAGAAGATGATTCTATGATAGAATTAGAACCATCTGATGTTGATTTAAACAAAGAAAAATCACCAGAAAATTTTATAGGTGATTCTAATAAGGCGATGTTATTAAGAAACGCTGACAATCCTAGTGAATATATCGTAAAAAAAGGAAATACGATGTATTCAGTACCTAGCCAGTTTTTAGACAGGTATGCTACTTCTAAAAATAGGGCTGAAAGAATATTTACAGCGATTGAAGATTCGCAAGAAGATTCAGGATTAGATTAATTAAAAAAACCCCTACAAATGTAGGGGTTTTTTGTTTGTTTTAACTATTTATTAATAAATAATTTTATTTAAATTATATATTAATAATGGGAACAAACAATAATAACATAAATGTCACATATATAGCAAATAATATAAAATTTGAAAGATGTGAATTATATAGTGATTTTGTACAATCATTATTAATGTTAATATATGACACTTATTTAGGTGATGATATAACAAATAAAAAACAACAGAAAAAACATTATGATTGGTGTTGGGATAAAAACGTAGATAATTTTTTAAAAGAAGGTTTTCATTTAACAAATGAAAAATCAAAGGAATATTTTTTTCAGTTTCTAAATGAAACTTTTTATAATAACACTAATAAAGATAGTGATTATACCGATAAAAAAAGTTTAAAGTTTTGGTTAGATGTTTTTGATTATGTTAAACCAAAAACTAAATCTGAATTAGATGTCTTAATTGAAATATATAAGATATTAGAAAAAAAAGATTAAAAAAGTATTGATATACTGAATTAAAGTTAGTATATTTGTTATATGGATTATAATAGGGTATTTCAAATCTTAACTATGGAATTAACTTCTGATATATTGAAGTCAGAAGACGAATTAGAGAGGTTAATGAATTCAAATATTGACATTAATGAAAAAATAAGTAAAATTAAAGAACAATTAAGCAAAATAAACACGTTAGAACATAATTTAAACAAATTAACAAATATGTTAAAACGTGACGAAAATAATAACAATAATAACAATAATTAAATTAAAATTTATGGAAACATTTCTAGAACTAAAAAACTTAATCCTATCATTAGAAAATGATGCAAACAAATTCTTTGAAAAAGAAAACAAATCTGCTGGTACCAGACTTAGAAAAGGTATGCAAGAAGTTAAAGCATTAGCACAAACTTTAAGGGTTAATGTATCTGACGCAAAGAAAAATAACTAATACTATCATATTTTTATATCATGGATAAAATATTAATGATTTTGTTTTTCTTATCAATATTGAATATTGTAAGACATGGTTATTTTTTGTTTCAAACAATTATAGTCAATAGTAATAATACAGATGAACAAATAGAACCAGTTAAATATAAATTAAGTGAAAAATCATTAATTTTATTAGGATTATCAATATCATATGTATTAACTGTTTTAATCACGCTTTTTTAAATTTAATATGGCTAACATCCAAAAAACATTAGAATCATTACAACCTTATGTTATAGGTATTAGATACTTAGATGGTAAACCGCTTATAGATGTTGTATTTAAAAATGATTGGGTTGTTACAAACGACCCAAAAATTAAAAAAGTAAAAGGTAATGATGAAGTCAACTATTTTATGTTTTATAGCGAAACAAATGAAATAGGTATTGATGAATTATTAGAGAATGTTAGAAAAATAATTAATTTAAACATTGAACATGAAAAGAAACAAGAATTGTTAAAAGTAAAGTTTAATGAGTTAAAAAAATTATTTAAAGAAAATTCATTAGAGAAATTAAAAGAGTTAAAATTTGTTTTTAATTCTCATGATGATGACTTTCTACCAATGATTGATAATACATCAATAAATGAAGAAACACCAGAACCTATTACAAATGATACTTATTACGAAGAAACCATTAATGAAGAATCTACAAATGTTATAAATGAAATACCATATTTAGATGAACATGGTAATCCTCTTCAATTAAGTGAAGAAGAACTTGAAATGATAGAGGAAGAAAAAAGAGCTGAAATAAACAGAAAAATGTTGAAGAATAAAAAAACCACATAATTAATGTGGTTTTTTTATTTTATTTTTTGTGGTGTCTTTCAAACGCTTCTTCAAAATTATGAATTAACCAAACACAACCGCTAGTAAAACAACCATCTAAGAAAATCTTTAGATACAAAATATCAACACCATATGTTGTAAATGGTGTTTCATAATTTAAATAAGAAAAAAAATAAGATAGAATAAAACCAACCCATGTCGAAAGACACATAGGACAAGTGAATAACTTACCAAAAAAATTAGGGCTATATTTTAAGCAAAAATTTCTCCAACCAGAGAAAATACTACCAAATAATAAAATATTTGTTATACCATAAGAAAGTAAAATAAATAATAATGTGTTCATAATCTTTGTTAACTATATATAAATTATATTTTTTTTAGTATATTTGTAAATATTTATTTAAATAAATAAATAAATAAATCATATGGACAACAAAATTATAATAACTAAACTATTAAAAGAAGAAATAAATAAAATAGTTAATTGCTCAAGCTGTGGTTGGTCTTGGAATACAGTAGACTCTGATGAACATGATAAATATGTTTGCCATAAATGTGGTCATGATAATTCTAATAATTATTCAACAAAACCAAATGTTGCCGCTGGAGTACTTATTAAATGTTTATCAACTGATAGAATATTCTTATTATTAAGAAATGATAAAAAACCAACTTGGTCATGTGTTGCTGGACATATAGAAAAAAATGAAGATATTTTAGAAGGGTTAAAGAGAGAAATAAAAGAAGAAATCTCAATAAACCCTGATATAATTGATTTTAAAAAAATAAATGTGGTTAAAAATGATGATGGGGTTACATTTCATTATTATGAAGGTTTTACTGAAGATGAATTTAAAGCTAAATTAGATGATGAAAATCTAAAATGTGGATGGTTCTCAAAAAAAAGAATACCGTTACCTTTATACCGTGATATGAAAGAAAAAATAATTAAAATATGAATAATAAAGACTTATTAGTAAGAGAGCTTAAAAAACTTGAAAAAGAAGCAAAAAATGACGAGTATTTGACTTCTTTAAAAAAACAACAATTCATTAACGAATTAAAAAATGGTTTAGGTGATGAAATGAAAAAAAATTTAACAACCATAAAAATAATAAAAAAACCATGGTACGTTAAATTAAAAGAATCAATTAAAAATTTTTTCAAAACAATTTAATCATGACTTACGAAAAACTAATAGAAACAATATCAGCTATTATCCAAGAACCTAATATCTATAAAAATGGGTTAACTTTAACTTATAGCCTTACAAATCAAGAACATACAGCGTTAAACGAAGAATTATTCAGACAAACTAATCAATATTCTAAGACATTCACACCAAATGATGAGTTTGAGGTAGAGATTGATGGGATATTAGTTAAATTTGTTAAATTACCTTAATTTTTTTTAAAAAAAATTTGTTTTTTAGGTTTAAAATGTAGTATCTTTGTATAAAGATTTAAAAACGACTTATGAGTAACTTATTTAACGGTATGACAAGTAATGATACGCTAACAACAAATGGTATGTTGGCTAATAGTACGACAAGCAATCATTGTGTTGATTTGTTTTTCAGTATTGGTGCGTTAAGAGGTAAACACAATAAGCAAACGTTGATGAATAACTTCATTAAAGCATACCATGAGAATAAATTAATAGCACTTAAAATTTTATTTTGGAGTCGTGATGTAAGAGAAGGTGCAGGTGAACGTCAAATCTTTAAAGATGTTATTACTTACCTTGCTGATAACGATTTAAATACGTTAATTAATAATATCCATTTAATTAGCGAATATGGGCGATGGGATGACATGTTACCTTTGATTGATACCAAGGCAAAGGATAACGTATTAACGCTCATTAGAGAGGGTTTAAAAGCCAAAGACGGGTTATGTGCAAAATGGTTACCAAGACCTAATGTTAATAATAAAGATAAAAAACGTTGGGCTAATCAAATTAGAAAAAGTTTAGGATTGTCACCTAAAGAATATAGAATATTACTAAGTGACTTGTCAAATACTGTTGAACAACTTATGTGTTCTAATAAATGGGGTTCTATTGAATATAATAAAATACCATCAAAAGCCATGAGTGATTACATGTCAGTATTTATTAGACATGATAAAGAAAGATTTTTATCTTTTATTAATGATGTTAAGACAGGTAAAACCACTATTAAAGCTGGTGCAGTATATCCATACGATATTATTAAAAATATGCGTTATGGTAATAAAGATGGTGCGGATGTTCAATGGAATTCATTACCTAATTATATGGAAGGTAATAAAAAAAGACTATTACCTATCGTAGATGTTTCTGGTTCTATGTCATGTCCTGCTGGTAGTAGTAAAACAATAACATGTTTAGATGTTGCTATATCTTTAGGTATATACATTTCTGAAAGAAATCAAGGGTTATTTAAAGATGGTTTTGTTACATTTTCATCATCACCGACATTAGAAATACTTAAAGGTACTTTAAGTGAAAGGTTTATCCAAATGAGCAATTCTCATTGGGGTATGTCAACCAATTTAGAGAGTGTTTTCAATTTAGTATTAAATTCAGCTGTTAAAAACAAAGTTTCAGCTGATGAAATGCCAGATACACTTGTGATATTGTCAGATATGCAGTTTAATCAAGGTGTTAAATATAATACATCTGCACAAGAGATGATTGAAAGGATGTATAATGATGCTGGTTATAAAATGCCTAGTGTTATTTACTGGAATTTAAATGGTGCTAATAATAATTTCCCAGTAAAATACGATAAGAGTGGTGTTTGTTTAGTTAGTGGTTTTTCACCAACATTACTTAAAAATATTTTAGGTGATGTTGACTATTCACCAGAAAAAATAATGTTAGATATTGTTAACTCAGAAAGATATTCAAAAATAAGTTTGTAAGATATGAAAAGAATAGTAATTAAACAATTAAGCAATAGTGACATTATCGTTTATTATCGTCATAATAAAGTTAATGTACAAGCAACAATCGCTAAAGATAAGAAAGAGGTTAACAATATAGTTAATGAATATCTATCAAATTATTTTGAAGGTGAGGATTACAAGTTAAGTGATGTTATTGAAAAAGAATTTACTAATCCACATCCATTAATTTTAGTTTTTTATCTTGATAGGGATTTAATGGCTAATAAAGAAATTATTGGTCCTTTTGCTGAATCTGTTAATAGAATGTTACATGAGAAACAATCAAATGTTTTAGCATTCTTTTTACCAACAGATGGTGTTGAAAGAATTGAGTGTATAAACCCTGTAATTGTTTCAGAACCAGATATGGAAAGGATAAATGGTATTATTAATGATATAAAAACTACTTTTTCAATTGATTCCACTAAACCACTTGAAAGTTAATTTAAGGTCTTGTGGTCATTCTTCTAACTTTTGGGTAATCCCAACCTGTTTTTTCAACTATTAAGTCATACATAACACTTATCATATATTTACTGGCAGTGCCCATAAACATAAGATGTCTATATCTATGTTTTTTGGCTATCTTATGTAGTGTATGATGTAATCTTTGTGCATCTTCAGTGTTTTTGCATAGGACTAAATCAAAGTCTGTTTCGTTATAAATAACTAATTTGTTATTAACTACGATTACTTGTTTCACTAATTTAGCTGAATATGCGTTAACCATTAGTTTTTTAACAATTTCTTTAATTGTTGGTCTATTTTTTTTAGAGTCATGTCCGAATATCCAGAATTTTTCTTCAACTTCGTATGAATCAGAATGTAATATAGTCCAATCACCTAATGGTTTTTCTACATATACTTTACCATAATCATCTCTTAGTAATCTAAAAGTATCTGTATCTTCAGTAGGTTTAGTTACACATATTTGAAACTTAACTGGTTTTATTTTTTTTGTGTTTAAGTATTTTTTAGGGAAATAAACATTATTAGCTTTTTTTAATTTATGGAATTTTATGAAAGCTGATTCCCTTGTTTTACATCTATACAAGGTTTTTTTATATTCACCATTACTTAATAAAACTACTCTATATGTCATTTTGTTTGTTTATATCATAAATATATAGTATTTTTGTTAAAAAGTAAATAAAGCTATGTCAAAGAAAGATTATTATGCTATTTTAAACGTTGCTAAAGATGCAACAAAGGATGAGATTAAAAAAGCCTATAGAACGTTGGCAAAGCAATATCATCCAGATAAGAATCCTGACAACAAAGAAGCTGAAGAAAAATTTAAAGACATATCTGAGGCTTATGGTGTATTATCTGATGATGAAAAAAGGTCAAATTATGATAGATTTGGTACAGAAAAAAGACGTTCAATATTTGATTTTAATGATTTTGCGAAACCACAAAAGATTGGTAGTGATGTTTTATTAGAAATTAAATTAAATCTTAACGAGATACATAATGGTGTAAAAAACAAATATAGATTTGATAGATTGGATAGTTGTAAAACATGTAATGGTCATGGTGGTACAAATTCTAAGACTTGCCCTAAATGTAATGGTGATGGTGTTATTATTAATGTAACACAAACACCATTTGGTTATTTCCAACAAGCAACAACTTGTAATGTTTGTGAAGGTGATGGTATTGTTTATGAGGATGTTTGTGGTGATTGTAATGGTAGTGGTACTAAAAAGATAACAGACGAAATAGAATTAGAAATACCAAAAGGTGTTTTTGAAAATATGGGTTTTAATATAAATGGTAGAGGTAATGCTGTTAGGAATGGTATAAATGGTAATCTAATCGTCAGAATTAAAGAATTACCACATGACACGTATGTTAGGTCTGGTGATGATTTAAAGTTAAATGTTAAGCTAAGATATGACCAATTAGTATTAGGTGATAAAATAGATATAGAAACGATTGATGGTGGTAAAATAAGAATTAACATACCAGAACATACTGAATTAAATAAAATGTTTAGAATACCACAAAAAGGATTAAATAAATTTAAAAGCAATTCACGTGGTGATTTATTTGTTATTGCTGATATATCAATACCAAAAAGCATAACAGAAGAACAAAAAGAAGTGATAAATAAATTAAGAATTATTGAAAACAATATAACCGAATAACTAAAAAAATGAGTAGTAATAAACAACCTGTTGTTATAGGTAGTGCTTTTGTTTCAATTTTTGATAGATTCGGTGTTACTGATTATAATGAACATAATACTATTGAAGATGCAATTAAATCATTAGAATATGGAAGTGATGAAGGGTTAATTATGGATATTGCTGTAATTGAAACAAAGACTAAACAAATGGTATGGTATCAAAAATTTTTAGGTAAAGCAGAATGCCAAGCAAAAGTAGATAGGTTCGTCAAGCATTACCTATAACGTTCCGCAGATTGCCGAAGGTGGCGAAATCGAAGCACTAAACTTGATATAAACACAAATGTTAAACCGAAGCACAACAGTTGATATTAGCACTAAACCGCCACTTTTGGCAATGTGCTGTTATAAGCCGTTTTTCTTCACAAATCAAAAATAAATGGACTTACGAATTGAACACATTTTCAGAGAAGAAATGAAAGGAGATACATCTTTTCAAGAAAAAGAAAGCGGATTAAGTTTGCTTTTTGGAACTCATAAATACTCTAAAGTTGAAATGAGAGAAACTTGGGATAGAGGAATTAAACACGGAATTGAAATAGGGTTAAGAAAAGCAAGTTTAGAAGGGCAAAGGATTGAACTTAACCACAACACTCCAGAAGGTAAGCATAAGGAGTTTCTTGAAAAGTTTTATCAATTAGCTGCTGAATATAAATGTGCTATCCAATATCATCCAGAGGTCGGAATGGTTGTAGTAGCTCGTCAAAATGGCTTATAACGTCCGATGATAAACAATCGTTTTAATGTTGTTTATCATTTGTTAGGTTTAGTCATTAATTTGTTTTACCTTTGTAAAAAATATAAATATGGAAAATAAACGAAAAGAAGAAATTATCAAAAAATGGGAAGAGAGTGGTCTATTAGATGGACTTACTGAAATGGATAAAGACCATCCAATGTTGAATGTTATTGAGTCAATTGGAAAACAGGGGATAAACGAACTTCCAGATGTGAAACCAATAGATGATTCAAAACAAATTAATGATTAAACCTAATGACTACAGTTTGGTGAAGTGTGTGATAATACCTACAAAAACAGATAAAAATTACTAATGTTTAAATAACTACAAAAAATGATAGAAAAAAGTCAACCCCAATTTTGCCAAACCGATGTTATGTGCTGGGCGGTTTATCAGCACTAAATTTAATTTGAAATGAAATGATTTACGTTGAAATTTATACACACAGTAGCGTAGTTGATGGCTCAATTTCTTTTGAAGAATTTGATTTGAGAGTTGCTTCAATTGGAGATAATGAAACATTGGTAAAAAAAGATTTTGATAAACTTTGGGAATCGGTTAATGAAATTGATACTAAAGATTTAAAGGCAGAAGAATGGTATATGCTTGGCTTTAAAAGAAATTGGGAAGATGATGGTAGCGGTTCATATAATCAATGCTGGTTTGAACTTGTCGAAACATCTTTGATTGAAATTGAACTGTAGCCTTGCACATAACAACAGGCTATACGCAATACATTTTTATAACTAATTGATATGTATTTAATTACGACAGTATTTTAGAATAAAAATATCACGAAATTAAAACATTTTTTTGTTTAGTTCGATTATTATTAGTATATTTGTATTATAAATAACAAGTTAAAAAAAAAGTAATTATGGCAAGATTTGAAGAACCTTATGAGGACATTGAAAGTTTATTTGATGAAGTGGTTGTTAACCAATCAACATTACCACCAAGTGTAAACATTAAGTTATTAGCAGATAACAAATCAAAAAAGATTTTTAAAGTTATGAGGGCTAATGATTTGTTAAAGTACAGAACTGGTGATGATGTTATCATTATTATTAATCAAAACATTTTTGAACAATTAACCGATGTGCAAAAAATGATTGTTGCTGAAGAAGCTGTAGCATATATCGCTTATGACATGGATAAAGATAAAGTATTAATTACTGAACCAGACTTTTTGGCTCATAGCGGTATCTTAAGAAAACATACATTTGAAGTTATTGAAAATGTTAGAGAAACAATTAAAAGTCTTTACGATGCTGAAAACCAATCTGAAGACGAATCTTTAAGTAGAACAGGGAGGTAATAGTGATTGAGGTTATTTGTGGCCCTATGTTTTCAGGTAAAACAGAAGAGTTGATTAGAAGAATTAAAAGAGTTATAATTTCTGAAACAAGTTTCATTGTTTTCAAACCTAACATTGATAGTAGAAACGAAAAGGAAAATAATGCAATAGCAACACATGATTTATGTGGTGAATTACAAGCTGTTGTTGTCGATAACATTGATGATATCTACAATAAGAGTAAAGATTATGAAGTTATTGCAATAGATGAAGCTCAATTCTTTGATGAAGATTTATACAAGATTGTATTAAGAATGGCTGATGAAGGTAAAAGAATAATAATAAGTGGTTTAGATTTGGATTATGAAAGAAATCCGTTTATAACAATGTCTAAATTATTTTCAATTGCTGATAAAGTTGATAAGATTAATTCAATTTGTATGGTCTGTAAGAAAAATTTGGCAAACTATTCTAAAAGAATGGTTAATAATACTGATTTGATGTATATCGGTGATAAAAAAACTTATATACCTATATGTAGGAAATGCTTTAATAATTAATCATGGAAAAGAATATTGGTTTTAGAATAACAGTTGAGTTTGATTGTACAGAAATGATTGACGAGAAAACATTTCATGACGAATTTAATTGTAATCCAACAGCAGCATATAGATTTATATCAGATAATTTTAACGATAGTCCGTTAAATTTTTCTTCTGATGATAGAATAATTAAAATTGAAGTTATTAAATAAAATATGAAAGAACAGATAGAATTGATTAATCCAGAAGCACTAATGTGTGATGGGTTTGATGATGCAATAATAGGTATTGCGGAAAGAATTAATTTAAACCCAGTTGTAACATATGATGTAGAAAAAATGTTATCAATATTAATCGATAAATATGATATGTCATATGATGAAGCCGAAGAATATTATCATTTTAATATTTTAGGTGCTTGGCTAGGTGAAAATACACCAATTTATGTTAGAAGTTTAAACAATTAAAAAAAAAATGGAAAATTTAGTAGACACTGGTATGCATGAAGAATTCAAATCTTATGCAACAAAACACATGGGCATAAGCAGTATGCAACTATATTATTGGGAAAAACTGCAAGAAAACATTTATTCAAATGTAAATGTATTTGGTTCTTTATCACCGATGATTTTGGAAGAAAGAGAATTCAGAGCAACACTAATGTCAGTGTTTGATAGAATGATGATGGATAGGATTATATGGTTAGCTGGACCAGTTAACGATAGGATGAGCACGGTTGTTCAAGCACAATTAATGTTTCTTGATAATATGGAAACAAAAGATATTACTCTACATATTGATACACCTGGTGGTAGCGTTAAAAGTGGTTTATCAATTGTTGATGTTATTGGTTATATATCTTCTGATATCGTCACTATAAACACAGGTATGGCCGCTAGTATGGGTAGTGTATTATTAGGTGCTGGAACCAAAGGTAAAAGGTATAGTTTAAGTTTCAGTAGAGTTATGCTACACCAAGTTTCTTCTTCAATGGGGGGTACTATTCAAGACATGCGATTAACAATTGCTGAAACTGAGAAATATAATGAAATATTATTTGGGTTGCTTGGTGAGTACACAAACAAAACTGCAAAACAAGTTATGAAAGATGCTGACAGGGACCTTTGGTTGAATGCTGATGAAGCACTTAAATATGGTATTATTGATTCGGTAATAAGTAGAAAAAAATAATTAATAATAATGGCGACAAGATATTGTAAAACAACTATAAAACATATTGCTGATTACTGGATAAAAAATAGTAATATAAGTGAACTAGAATTAAATTTCGATTGGGCCGATGCACACACACACTGTTGGAATTGTGGTGATGACAGATTTAGAAAATCACATAAAACCCCTTCATTAGAAAGATGTCATATAGTTCCACATAGTTTAGGTGGTAGTGATTCACCTGACAACTATGTTCTTCTATGTAAAGATTGTCATCAAGAAGCACCAAACACAAACAACCCTAATGACATGTGGGATTGGATAAAATCAAACTATATGCCGTTTTCTTTTTACGGCACGTACAGCGTTAGAAAAGCGTTAATCATATTTCAAGAAAGGGAGGGTTTTTCATTTATAGAAAAAGCATCAACCATAAACAATATTTCTGATGTTATTAAAAATGAATTTAATAATGTTAGTACTCACGGTGCTAAAACAACTATTAGCACATATTATTACATGTTTAAAACTATTATTGATAAATACACATAATATTTATTAAATAATATTTGTTTTTATTTGTATCTTTTAGTATATTTGTAATAATTATTAAAACAATGGGGCGATATTAGAATCGACTGGTTATAGTCGTAAGTATTAAGCATGTAGTGTTAGATGGAAACACTTAAATACCCTATCAAAACAAACAAATGGCAACGATTTAGTTGTTTCTGAAAATTTCCTTAACGAAGTTACATGTAGCTTCGCTGGAGAGCTTGCGGTAGCCTGATATCGCTGATAGTAATAACTTACTTAATTGTAGTATTTTCTACAACATAATGGTAGTCCATTAGTTTCTAATCAGAGAACTTAACAAATTTGATGTATTTTGAATGGTTAGAAAACCATTATAAACATGTAGAAAGGTATTGAAGAATAACCAACACGTTGGTGCAACTCCGACTCGCTCCACTAAAAACCTTACAATTATTTTGTAAGGTTTTTTTTATTTCAGCATATTTATAAATAAATTAAATATTATGGGAAAGTTCTTTATGTCATTATTATTGGTTGAGAATAAAGTATCAAGTAAGCGTTTTGTGACCTTAATGGCGTTTATTTTTATGGCTATAGGGTTTATATCAGATTTATTCTTTGAATACACTGTAAACGAGTTTATATATGAATATATGGCTTGGATTGTGTTAGGTGGTTTAGGGTTTACAGCATCCGAACAATTTTCTAGTAGAAGAACAAAAAAAGATACAACCCAAAATGAAAATATTGAAAACATTTAAAATAATTAAGGGGATTTAAAATCCCCTTAATACATGGTTATTTTTTACAACCACATTCTCTTACTTGATTTTTCATGATTTAAATTATTTAGCTAAATGTTATTTATTAATAAATATCGTTCATTAATTAAAAAAATGTAGTAAATTTGACTTATGTTTAAGAAAAAAAATAATATAAGGTTTATAGATGTAAATTGGAAGATTTTAAAAAATGATATCCAAATGAATGTTATTCCTAAAAAAAATGAATTACTTTTCTTTAATGATATATATTACGAAGTGGTTAATGTAATTTATGATATTTCAAAAATAGAAAAACAACAAATAATAGTTGTTTTAACAGAACTTAAACCTAAAGTAGATTTTAAATTGGTTAATAATCAAATAATTACATAAAAAACAGAAAATAAATTTGTTTTCATGAGGTAAAGGTTAGTATATTTGTATTATAAAAAGTGGTTACAGCAAAACAAAAAAGAATAATTATGCAAAATTATAGAAACCCACTTTGAAATTATTTTAGTTATTTTGAAGAATTATTTCAGCAAAATTAAATTATCGATGAATCTTTTAAATTCAACCCGAAAAACCGATTCTGTAAATAACTAAAAATATTACCCTATAGGGTATAAAAATAATAAAACAAATAAATTAATACCATATAGGGTATAAAAATAAAAAAAATTGTTTTAATGTTAAAAAGTTAGTAAATTTGTAATATAAATTATTTTAAAGGATAGATTCAGCAAAAGTTACATTCAAATTCAAAATAGATAAAGTCAACTAACGCTATCCTGTAAATAATAAAATGGTTAGATGATGAAATAGGAAAACATGCAAGACTTAAAATCTTGTGGGCAGAAACGCCCTTGTGGGTTCGACCCCCACTCTAACTACAATGAGTAAGAGATACTCAGAGTCTTTAATTCAAGACTTAAACAATGAATAGGGTATTAGACTGGACATCCTAATATCTATAAAGAAGACTATCACATTTTGGTAGAAACTGGTTATAGCTCTATAAAACGCCAGTCTCTTTGGAATAAAGCTAGGTAACAGAGGCTCCAAGTAGTTTGACTAATTTTAAGAGGGTAAGACCCACAGGTTTATTGAAAGAAAGAAAACCGATACATCTACTCACCAGTAATCTCAAGGTGGGGTGGAAGTTAGGTGGCGGAATTGGTAGACGCACGCATGGCTCGGCAGTATCGTGAAAAGAGCCTGTAATTAAGATACTGCGTACAGGTTCGAATCCTGTCCTAACAACAAAAATAACTAATGACTCTGAAAAGAGCAAGCTGGATTGGGTTGCTAGCATTCCCGTTCGAGTCGGGCAAGAATAGAAATATTCAAGTGGGCCAGCTAGGAGAAACGAAGACCTCATTAGTTATTTTCTTAGTCAGGTGGCGGAATTGGTTGCCAAGATAGCGGACTCTAAGGAGCGTCTATTACAGGTTCGAATCCTGTCCTGATTACAATTAATTTAAACATAAAAAAAATATGAAAAACTTTTTAAAAGAACTATTTAAGTGTTGGTTATTGACATGTCCGATAACCATTTTATTTATCTTTATTAAACCTATTGGTTATCATTGGTATGATTACATTATATTTTATAGTATAATTGGTGTTGTATCTTATTATTATAAAGAAATTTATAAGTTTCTAGGTTTTTAATGGGTAAAAACGTTAAGTTATGTTTAATTGGTTCAGCTAGATGGGGAAAAGACTCACTAGCTGAAATTTTTAATGAGCAGTTTGGTTTAAAATACACATCTTCATCTGAAGCATGTGCTGACATATTCATATATGATAAATTAAAAGATTTATATGGTTATAGTAGTGTTAAAGAATGTTTTAACGATAGGTTTAAACATAGAGCAGAATGGTTTAATTTAATAAGTGAGTATAATAAAGATGACAAAGCTAGATTAGCTAAAGAAATCATGAAAAATAACGACATTTATGTTGGTATGAGAAGTAGAGATGAGATAGAAGAGTGTTTAAGACAAAATGTGTTTAATTTAGTTATATGGGTTGATGGTAGTAAAAGGCTACCATTTGAATCAAAAGATTCTTTTGATATTGATTCATTATGTGCAGATATCATTATTGAAAATAATGATACGTATGAAAATTTTCAACGTAGAGCGATAAATTTAGGGAATTTATTATTCAAGTAATCTAAAAAAAAATTTGTTTCGTATCGTATTTTTTAATATCTTTGTATTAAATAAATAAAGTATATGATAACAGATTTCGGTAAAAAAAGACTTGGTAATGATGATTTTTTTGTAAACACATTATCTAAAGAATCTTTAAAAGCTTATTACAGTCAAATTGAAAAGCTTAAACCTTTAACCAAAGAAGAAGAAAAAGAACTATTCATAAAGTTGTCTGAGACAACTGATGAATTAGACAGAAAAAAAATAAAAGATAAAATAATAAATCATAATCTTTTATTTGTTGTTTCTGTTGCAAGAACATATGCTAAAAAAATAACCAGTGGTGATATTGGTGTTGAAGAATTGATATGTGAGGGCAATATTGGCTTAAGTGAAGCTATTGAACAATTCAAAACAGATTCAGATAATAAATTTATTTCATATGCTATTTGGCATATAAGAAAAAGAATTTTATTGTTTTTAAATGAAAATTTATATGTAGCTAACATATCTTCAAACATTATGCCTAAAATTAAAATAATAAATAATTTGAAAGCAAAAATGGAGAAAGAATGTGGTCATGAACTTGATTACGAATATGTTATTAATAATTCTGATATTGGTACAGATAGAATAAAAAATAGTGTATTGATGGCTATTAAATCTAGTGTTGTTACTAAATCATTAATAACTGAAGAAAATGATTATTTATTCAAACACAATGATTTTGAAGTAGATAGTGAAGAAAAAGAATCAAACGAAGTATTAAAAAAGGTAATATATTCTTTAAACCCTATAAGTAGAGTTATTATTTGTCATTATTATGGTTTGTATGACTATAAACAATTAACAATTAAACAAATGTCAGAAGAGTATAATATGACAACTATAAGAATTAAAAAAATAATAGAGTTTGCGATAAGAGACCTTAAAAAAAATGAAGATTTAAAAGATTTTTTTGGTTGTTAATAATTTAATAGTTTAAGATATATATTTATTATATATGAAAAACTATATTAAATTCAAATTAAGAAACTTATTAAACGAAACGGAATTTAATTACCATAAAGGTGATATAGAAAATGTAGAAAATATAAGACCATATGGTTCAGATAATTTATTTCGTATGCAAGGTCGTGGAACTGGGCATTTTGGTTCTGGTCTTTATTTTTCTACTTATAGTTGTGAAAATTTTGATGATTCCGATAACTCAAAAAAAGAATTAACTAAAATAAAAGATAATATTTATCGTGTTGATTTTGATATTTATAAAAATTTATTTAGGGTTAAATCACCAGACCATGCTGAAATGTTATTTAAAACATTAAAACTAATAAATGAAAGTTTTTATTTAGTTGTTAGAGTTTATGATAGCAAATTTGAAATGGATAACAAATTCAAAATTATTTATTTAAAAATAATAAATAATGCACAATACCTAGGTTTAAATATTCCAAAATATCGTGAATATATAAATATGGTTAAAGAAGCCGCAAATGACATGAAGAACAAAACCAATTTAGCATCCATGTCAACAAGAATAATGGAGTACAATGGTTTTAATGGTGTTAATGTTAGCGGTATAGATGGGTATGATAATACATTACACGGGTCTGTTATATATGATTTATCTAAACTATCGTCTAATCCAGTAGAAGTTAAAAACCCAGAACTATTTTGTAAAATAAAACGTGATGTGATAACTAATTTCCCAAATATGCGTTCAGATGCTTTAGCTGGTGATAAATTAAGTATTGATTTTTTTAATAAATTAAAAAATAATGAAAAAATAATTTATATAAAAAATTTTGAATATTATTTTGAACCTTATCAATTAGATGAGTTAGATGAAAACTTAAAAAAAGTTTATTATAATTCATTACCAATTAAATTTAAGAATGGTTTATTAGAAAAATTACCACATTATAAAATGGTTAAAAAAATGATTGATGATGGTTATATTAAATTAATTTATGATGAAAACATTAAAGTAAATGATGTAACTATATTAGAAGATATTTTAGAAGATTTTTGGAAGTATGATGAAAAACATCAAGAATTGATTTTAAAAAACATAAATAGACCATTAAATGATGAAGAAGAACGTTTATTAAATAACGTGAAAGAAGATGATGAATATAAACAATTTTTTACCGAAAACGAAAATAAATTAAATACTTCATCTGAAATAAGAATTAAATATGATATTAACTTACCAAAGGACATAATAGATATTAAAGATATTTTTGTTAAGAATGGTTATGATTTATATCTTGTTGGTGGTTCAGTAAGGGATGTTTTACTAAATAAAGAACCAAAAGATTATGATTTAGCAACAAATGCTAAACCAGATGATATTGAAAACATATTACAAGAAAACGGTTATAAAACAATAGCAACAGGAAAAGCATTTGGTGTCATTAATGTTATAACAGATAGTGATGAATATGAAATAGCCACATTCAGAATAGACCAATATAAAGGTTATGATTTAGAAGGGTTTAAAGATTATTTAAAACGTTTAAATAATGGTAGTTACGAAAAATTTTTAACTAAATTAATGAAATAGCGACTTTTAGATTAATCCATGATATTTATAATAAAAAGAATGTCATGGAATCAAAATATTATGTCTATGTTTACCTAGACCCAAGAAAAAAAGGTGAATTTACATATGGTGATTATAAATTTGAATATGAACCATTTTATGTTGGAAAGGGATGTTACAAAAGATGCTTAGAACACTTAAACCCTAATAGGATGAAGTGTGATAATAACACATATAAAATTAGAAAAATTAATAAAATAATAAATATTGGTTTAAAACCAATAATTTTAAAAATTAGTGAAAATATATTTGAAGTTGATGCTTTCGAGTTAGAAAAAAAATTAATATTAGTTATTGGTAGGAATGATTTAAAAAATGGTCCATTAACCAACCTTACCAATGGAGGCGATGGTGTTTCTGGTCACATAAGGTCGTTAGAGTATAGGAATAAAATCAGTCAAAACAATAAAAATAGGGAGGTTAGTAATATAACAAGAGAAAAAATAAGTCAATCATTAATTGGTAAACCTGGTAGAAATACTGGTAATAAACACAGCGAAGAGACTAAAAAACAAATATCAGAAACCAAAAAAGGTACTTTGTCTTGGAACGCAACACCAGTATTACAATTATCTAAAGATAGTGAATTAATTAAAGAATGGGTTAGTGCAACAGCAGCAGCAAAAGAATTAGGGTTGAGTCAAGGCAATATTTGGTCGGTAATAAATGGTAATAGAAATAAGTGTGGTGGTTATAAATGGAAATTAAAATAATTAAAATGGAAAATTGGGAACAAATAGCTAAAGAATTCTTTAAAAAAGAATTTGAAGATTATGAAAAAACTTTAGCTGATAAAAGAAGACCAGATTCAGTCGAATTCACAGATATATATCAAGATGTGCTAAGAAGAGATATAACAATAAATGCTTTATTTTACGATATTAAAAATAAAGAAATTGTTGACCTTGTTGGTGGTATTGAAGATATAAAAAATGGTGTGATTAGAACCGTTGGTAAACCAGAAGATAGATTCAATGAAGATAGACTTAGGATTTTAAGAGTTCTAAGATTCTCAGCCAGATTAGATAGTGATATAGACCAACAAACAGATGAAGCATTACAAAAAGATGCTAGTTTAGAAGGTATATCTGCTGAGAGAGTAAAAGATGAATTTATTAAAGGAATTAAATCAGCTAAAAATGTTTCTTTCTTTCTATCTTTAATAGATAGATATAATTTATTTGATTGGATTTTTCCTAAACTTAATATTAATAAGAATTTCAAAAACTTAACAGATGATTATATCATAACAATATCAACTTTATTAAAATTAAATAACCCTAAAAACATTGGTAACAAATTAAATGAATTAAGATACACTATTGATGAGATAAGAAACATTCAATTTTTACTTAGTTTTTTAAATATAAGTATTGATACAGCCGTAGCATTAAAAAAGATGCAAAAAAATATAACATTGAATGATGAACAAATAAAAAAATTCGGTCAAATAAATAATTTAGATAAAAAGTTAGTTGATGCTTTTATAGATTTTGAATTGTCTGTTAATTCACAAGAAGTAATGGATAAATTTAATCTTAAACCTAGTCAAGAACTTGGTAATAAAATAACATCGTTAGAAACAGATAACTTTAAAAAAACAATTAAATAATATTTATTTTTTTTAATTAAAATACATATTTATATTATAAAAAAGCAAACATGAGTAAATATTTAGCAATTTATACTGATAACATTAATAACATAGATGTCTTCGGATTAAAATTAATGTCAGATAAAGACATGGAACGTTATGAGAGCTTAGCTATGTCAATAACTTGGAGTTTTTCTTATAATTTATCTGAGTTTGATTATGCTGACTTTGTTGATGGTGAAGACTATTTAAATAAAATTGAATTTAAAGAAATTACTGACGAAGAATTTAACACAATTAATAATTTATTTGGGTTAAAGTTTGGTTATTTTATAGATGAAGATTATCTAAAGATTATTTTATCAGATGATGATTTAGATATTGAAACTGGTGATGACGATAATTATGATGATGATAATTATCTATTTTCATCTGATGGTGACGATTATTAAAAAAAAATTTGTTTTCTTTTGTTTAATGTAGTATATTTGTATTATAAAAAAATTAAATAGTTATGAGTACAAAAAATCAACAAAGAAGCAAGACACAGATTAGTGTCGAAAATGGAATTAAAATTTTGAAAAACGCTATTAAGCGCAAAATTTCACTTTCTGAAGCATCAAGAAGAGCAAACTTTGGTAGAAACTATGTCTACACGATTAAATCAAGATTGTCTGACAATTACAAAAATCGTGCGGTTACAAGAGAATCCTATCAAGAATTCAGAACATTAGTTAAAGAATACAATTCACTAAATTCTTAATTTTTTAACTTATCTTTTTAAATAAAAAAAACCTCCATTTGTATGGTGGTTTTTTTTTATGTCATAACTACTTATAATTAATGAGTATTAATTGTGGTGGAAATATAAAAAAAATAGGTGTAGAAAAGAACAAAACCTTTTTAAAAAATTTTGATTCCGTTTATGATAGATATAAAAAAAAGGCTATTGAAATGGGTTATCATAAAGATTTAATAATAATAAGGGAACACGGTAAAGTTTTAATATATATTTGTCTAGATAATAAGAGATAATTGATTAATTAAAATATTTATATATAAATTAATTAATATGAACCAACTAATAACAATTAAAAAAATGTTAACGAATTATCTTAACGAATCAATAGAGGATTACTCAAAATGGAAACGTAATAATGTCACCTACAGAGGGATTAAAGAATTTGGGAAACCAAATGAAGTTTATGGTTCGCTTGGTAATGGATTATATACAGTACCTTTGAGTAATAAAGCAATGGCAAAACAATATGGTGACTTATATTATGTTGTTAATGCTAAACCAACAAAACCAAAAATAGTTAATGGATTAAATAACGCTGAATTACTAATTCAAAATTTAATCGATAATTTCTGTAAAGAAAATGGACAGGGCTATAGTAGAAGTTTTTTTGAACAAAATACAACTATCGAAAAAGAAATGTTAAAGTTAGGTTATAACGGTATAATAATAAAAGGTAGAGAAATGGTTAACTATGAACCAATAAACATTAAATATTTTAAAACTGAAAAGGAATTATTAAATTATTACGATTCAATTAAAAACATAGAAAGTTAAAAAAATGAATAACAAAGAATTCATAATTGGCAAGTTAAAGGAAAGTGAGTTTGCGAAACTTTTCACTAATGTAACACCATCATCTAGAGAAGATGATATGTATTTACATTTTGATTTAACAATAAGTGCCAAGATAGATGTTAAATCAATGAAAAAAGGGGCTAGATATGACCCTAGATATAATGAAAATTTTCATTGGGTTGAACTTAAAAATGTTAGAGGTGAGAAATCATGGTTATTTGGTGAGGCTGATTATTTTGCGTTTGAAACTGAAGATTATTGGATAATAGTCGAAAAAGAAAAGTTACAACATTTCATAGACGAAAAAATTAAAGGTAAAGAAATTGGTAGTAATAAAGACCCATATGAGTTATATAGACGCACTAATAGAAAAGATGTTATAACTAGAGTTAAAACAATAGATTTAATTTATCTTTCATTAACTTTGATAAAAAAAGAATAAATAATATTTGTTTATTAATAATATTAATAGTATCTTTGTATTATAATTTAGGGCCTCTAGCTCAAGCGGTTAGAGCACTTGACTCATAATCAAGGGGTTACAGGTTCAAGTCCTGTGAGGCCCACAATTAAACATGGCTCTATAGTTAAACGGATATAACAAATTCCTTCTAAGAATTAGTTTTTGGTTCAATTCCAAGTGGGGCTACTAAAACATTTAAAAATAAATCACTTATGAATTACACACAATTATTTTATTGGCTAACGGTAGCCGACAATGCCAAATATTTTTTTGGTACTATGATAGTTATTTTCACTTTAATATCTGTCATATCAACAATATGTTATCTTTTTAATAAGAACTCTGAAGATGAAGATAACCAAAGAATGTCAAGAAAATGGATGTGGTGGTCTTATCCTTTTTGTATTTTATTTTGGTTATTACAAATAGCAACACCTTCTAAAAAAGATGCTTTATTAATTGTTGCTGGTGGGGAAACGTTAAATTTCTTAACCACAGATTCAACAGCTAGGCAGATACCACATGAATTAACTAGTTTTGTTGTGACTGAATTAAAGAACATGGCTTCTGATGCTAAAGTGGAGTTAAACATTAATAATCAGAAAGAAAAAATATTAAATGAAGCTAAAAATATGTCAAGTTCTGAATTAATGGAAAAAATGAAATCAGATACAGCATTTGCTAAAATTATTTTAAATAATTAAATAAAAAAAATATGGAAGTTTCTATGGATGGTTTGAGAAAAAGGTTAATTATAGATTATAATTCATTAACCAAAAAATTAAATAACTCTATTAAAAAATATGATACATTTAATTCAGAAATAATAATCGAACCAGAAGATATTAGAACAGAAATGGATGGGCTTAGAATTGGTTTAGCTACATTAGCCTTTTCATATCTTGATGGCCCAAATGGTTTTTCATCTTTAGATGAAGAAACATTAATCGAAGAATATCTACCAGAAAATGACGAAGAAAGAGATTAAAGAATGGATTGATAGGTGGTCAAAGTTAAAACCATGTCAAACTAGGGATAAAGTAATTGAAATTTGGGCTAAAGTATATAATAACATCGCATGATTAAATGCATTTTTAAATATTATGTAACCGATAACTACACATATGGTTACGATTTAATTATCCCTTTTGAATGTAATGATTTAATTGAGTTTATTTATAATCAGATAAAAAAACTTCAAAAATCGGAATACGGATGTGATATTTTAGGCGTTTATGTTGAAAAAGATAAATTAGATGAAATAGAATATTCATTTTTAACATTAGAAGAATGGTTCAATAAAGAAAAAAAAATTGGTTAAAAATATGACAGAAGAAAAATTCAAAGAAATACAGGCTATTAAAGATGAGATATCTTTAGTTAAAACTGAATTAAGAAAACTTGAAAAATTATTTAATTGTTGTAGTCTACAACTAGTGGTCACTGGTTTAAACAGGATGACTACTTTTAAGGACACTATTTTATTTGATTTAAATTTTTCAAATGAAGATATTAAATGTTTGTTAGATAACAAAAAACAAGAATTAAATTCAAAGTTATCTCGATTAGAAAAAGAATTCGAAAAACTTTAAAAAAAAAAAAATTGTTAGTTAACAAAATAATTAGTAACTTTGTATTATGAAAAAAATATATTTAATGTCATCCATACCAATTTTATTGGTAGTTGTGTTTATGATTTGGACTTTAATTTTAGAAGGTTTTTCTTCAAGTTCAGATTATTTAGTTCTTTTATCCGCATTGGCTAGCGGAGTATTAATGATAGCCTTATACAAAACAATCAAATTTTATTTAAAACAATTTTAATTCATGAAAAAGTCAGTAAAAACAATTTTTTTAATTTTCGGTGCATTTTTGATAATGCAAGGTTGTGCATGTTCTCGGATTGATGCTGGACATGAGGGTGTTAAAGTTAATCTTGTAGCATCCGATAAAGGTGTTGATGGTGTTGCTCTTGTAACTGGTTGGCAGTTTTATAATCCATTAACAACGAGTGTATATGAATTCCCAACATTTGTTCAAACAGTTGATTACGAAGCGTTCACTGTTAATGCTAAAGACGGTTCAGTGTTTACAGTTGACCCAACTTTAAGTATTAAAGTTATTGATGGACATTCACCAGTTATTTTTACGAAATATCGTAAGGAGCTATCAGAGATTGTTAACACAACTATTTACAATTATGTAAGGGATGCGTTTAGGATTCAATTTAATTCTTTCACAACAGATAGTGTTATTTCTAATAGGGCAACATTTGAAAACATGGTTCAAATGATGCTTGATAGTACTTTACAAAAAGAAGGTTTTAAGCTTGAGCAAATGACATCTGGTATGCAATATCCACCTACGATTGTTCAAGCTATTGAGGCCAAAAATAAGGCGATACAAGATGGACTTAGTGCCCAAAACAAGCTTGTTGAAGCTAAAGCACAAGCTGAGATTAAAGTAACTCAAGCTAAAGCTGAAGCCGATGCATATGCTCTTAAAGAAAGGTCACTATCACCAATGTTGTTGACTCAACAATACATTGAAAAGTGGAATGGTAGTTATGGTGAGGGGAATGTTTTTAGTTCTGAACAATTAACATTACTTAAAAATGTTGGTAAACGATAATATCAATAATATAGAACAACAAAAAAAATATACTCATTAATTTGGGTATATTTTTTTTGTTTTAAAGATATTTATTATCATGGAAACAAAAATAATAATTAAAACATTATTAAGAGAAAGTTTATTGGATGAAGATTATCCAGAAAGTTTTAATATGGATAAATTTAAATCCCTAACAACTTTTAAAGATAGGGTTAATTATTGTAGTGAACATTTAAAAAGGATATCTAGTGGCACTAGTAGAATCGTATATAAAATTGATGATGAAAAGGTTTTGAAATTAGCCAGAAATAAAAAGGGGTTAGCACAAAATGAAGTTGAGGTTGATTATTCTAAGGAATATGTTATTGAAAGCATTTTAGCTAAAGTTTTTGATTATCATGAAGATTATTTATGGGTTGAGATGGAATTAGCTAGACCAGTAACTGAAAAAATATTTAAACAAGTTAATGGATATAGTTTCGGATTATATTCATTAGCAATAAATAATTATTATTACGGTAGTTTAAAACCAAATAATAGAAATGTTAGACATATAGATGGTTTAGAACAAGCTATTCAAGATTTATGGGAAGATGAATTCGCTTATGATATTTTTCAATATTTAGGTAATTTTAACGTACCTGTTGGGGATTTAATGAAATTGTCTTCTTATGGTTTAGTTAAAAGAAATGGTCAAGATACTATTGTTTTAATTGATTATGGTCTTGACCATGATACGCTAGAAAAATATTATAGTTAACTTTATGAATAAAACATATATTAAAGAATCATTAAGGAAATATTTGAACACTAATATATTATTAGAAGGTTGGTTTCATGGTACTTATGATTCTAGAGAAATAGAAAAAGAAGGTGGTTTTACTAATAAAACTATTAGAGTAGAATATGTTAATAACCCTAAAGCTCTTGATAAATTACAAGAAAAAATGAATAAAGCTAAAATTTCAGGTGATGAAGAATTATATTTTAGTTTATTAAATAAAGTTTCTAATTTTAAAGATTATTATTCGTATAACAAACCATTATTCATAACTGACAAATATTCTGTTGCTAAAACATATGCTGATGCTAAAAGAGCTTTTGATTATCAAAACGCTATTGAAAAAGTGTATGAAGTTGATGTTGATTGTGATAAAATAGTTAAGATAATAGCAATTGGTGATAGATTTAGTTATATTAGTTTAGATAAAGTTAAAAATGGTTTTATTAATGCTGGTATATCTGAAGAAAGAATTGATGAATTAATATCAATGTTTAATTATTATTATAATGATAAAGGAATTAAAACAGATGTTATAGGAGCAATAGGGAACATTTTAAATTTTGATTGTATAGATGTTATTGGTGTTTTGGATTCATATCATGGTGGTACTATTAAATCAACAGTTAGAATGGTTTTAGACCCATCAAAAGTCAAAATAAAAACAAAACAAAATTTAAATGAAAACATAATTTTAACTGAAGAATTAAAAACATTATATCACGGTAATAAATCTGGTTATAAATTAGATAACATAACTTTTGATAATAACAATTATTTTTATTTAACACCAATTTTTAGATATGCGTTAATGTATGCTAAAGGAAATGAAGATGGCGTTACAGGATTAAAGATAGATACATCTAAATTATTAGATTTAAGGTCACTAGGTACAAATAAAATTGATAGTAAAACATTCTATAAAGAGACAAAACAATATTTTCCATCAAAACTTTTAACTAAGAATCAAAATAATTCTTTATGGGAATTAATTAGATTAGATTTTGATGGTGATATTAAAAAAACTTTTCAAAGTAGAGGATATGATGGTTTAATAATAATTGAACAAAAAGATGGTGAAAAATTTGAATCATATGTCTTATTTAATAGCAATCCAATTATTGATATATTAAACACAAATATTTTTGGTCATAGATTAGATGTGTTATTAGATATTATTGGTGACAAAGTAGATAACCCAAAAAAATTCATAAAAGATAAAATATATGATTTGAAAACAATTCAAAAACAATCATCAATAATATTGTATAGGGTTGTTTATATAAAAAACCCAGATAAGTTAAATAAGAATAATTTTGGACATCATTATGTCTTAAGTACAGAAGATTTTCATGAAGAAATGTTAGATTATTTATACCAAAATGCGAGAAAGCTAGATAAAAATTTGGAAGAAGATGATGTTTATTTGATAGAAGTTGAAACACCAACATCAAATATAGATTATTATGAGACTATGAGAACATTTGTTTTGCATCCTTGGGAAAATGAAATAACAATTAAAGATGATACGAAGGTTAAATTAAAAAACATTACTAATTTTTTTGGTTAATTTTAATTCTGAATATCTATATATAAAATAAAAGATGAAAGATTTTAAACAAGTGATTAAAACTAAGATACGAGAATTTATTGAACAACAAGAGTTTAATGAAGGCATATTTGATAGATTTAAAAGGAATGAAATTTTTAAACAAAAACCTAATATTTGGACACATGCTACCTCTTCTGATGAATTAATAAATCATTTAAAAAGTGGTGGTGACTTTATAGGTGAAAAAGAAGATTTAAGTAAGTTTAATATAGAAAAGATAGGTCCTTTTGCTACATTTGTTAATCAACATTCACCAAACTTTAAAAAGGGGTCAATATTTCACGGATTTGAACAACATCCATATTTGATTACAACCGAATTACCAGATAGTGCTTTCCAACCAAATTGGAATCGTAAAAATTATGATAACTTGAATGATAGTTCAAATGTTGGTGTTTTGAAACCAGAATATCGTGATTCTAAAAATTTCAAGTTGTGGAAAAGAAATAATAAAGGTGAATTTGAATTAATAAAATAAAAGTGCGTTGGATTTTAGTTTTTAACTATTTATATATAAAGATAAAACTATGAGTAAAGAAATGAGAAGATTGATAGATACATTCAAAAGGTTTAATTTGAATGAGAGTCGTAAGAATCTAAAATTAGATATTTTAAAAGATAGAGAAGAACTTATAGATATATTCAAATGGATTTCATATGATGATTATAACGGAGAAAATCCTAATTTTCAATTACAAGGCACACCAAACAACATTATACTTCATTTTCAAAGATTTTTTGGTGAGAACCAATTCGAAATTAAAGAGTGGTTGATAAGTGGTGTTAATTATGTTATGGAGGTTTATGGATATAAATATGGAAATTCAAAACCAGTTAGCATTTCATATGAATTAGATAATCCTAATTATGATGAACTTGCTGATTTATTACATGATGAAGAAGGTGTTATTGCTGGTGGTAAATCACCTAAAAATTCAAATAAAAAGATAATAGAATCCAAAACCTTTGATAAAATTGAAGATGTTTTAGGATTAAAAGTAAATACCTTATCTATAAGAATATCAAAAGTGGGTGGGTAAAAAATTATTACACATAACAATAGGTTATACGCAATACATTTTTATAACTAATTGCTATGTATTTAATTACAACAGTATTTTAGGATAAAAATATCACGCAACTAAAATATTTTTTTGTTTAATTATATTATTAATAGTATATTTGTAATAATGAATGTTCTCAAACTCATTTAATAGTGGTTGCAACCATCTGTTATTAAGGTTAACTACCTGATGTCCCTGAGAACATTCGTTTTATTTTAAAAACATATGAAAATAAGAAATATATTAGAACAATTGAACGGAACAAATATAATAAATGTTCCAATAACCAGAGATAATCAAGAATTGATTATAATGGTTGGTATACCTGGTAGCGGTAAAAGCACAAAAGCTAAATCTATAGTTGGTAATGGTATTATCCATTCAACAGATGATTTAATTGAAGCTACTGGTGATTATAACGAATTCTTTAATAATATGATGGCAAATAAAGATTTTGGACCATTAAGTAATATGCATAAACAAAATCTTAAAAACGCTATAAAATCTATGAAAGATGGTATTACACCAGTTATAATTGATAATACCAATTTAAGCCCAAGTGAACCAAAACAATATGTTATGGCTGCATTAGAAATGGGTTACGATGATAAGAACATAAAATTTATTAATATCGGTACTGGTGGATTAACAGCAGAAGAATTGGCCAAAAGAAATACACATAATGTGCCTTTAGATAAGATTAAATCAATGATTGATAAATATAAGACACATAACCCAATAACAATTGAAAAAGTGATTAATAGCAAAGATATGGGTAAAAAAGATGATGTGTTATATTCAGCAGTTGTATTGGATGAAGAATCACATAATAAATTGATTAATATGTTTTCAGATATCATACCTGAAGATTGGAAAGTTTATGCACATCATATGACAATTCAATTTGGAAAAGGTGTTGAGAATGAAAAAGATTTGGATAAAGAAGTGATATTACAAGGTAATAAATTAGGTATATCAGATAAAGCAATTGCCATAGAAGTAAGTGGATATGAATCAAAAAAAAATATACCACATATAACTATAGCTATTAGTCCAGATGGTTCACCTAAAATGAGTAATGATATAACTGATTGGGAAAAAATTAAACCAATTAAATTAACTGGCGTGGTTAAAAACATTTTGAAAAAATAATTTTGTATTATTAATAAAATTATTAGTACCTTTGTAGTATGGAAAATAATATGTTAGAACGTAGAGCCGAAATAAGCTCAAAATTATTTGAAATGGGAACTTCTTTATGTAAAGAAAGCCATGAAACTGGTGATTATTGTGTTAATAAAGCTGGTAGTTTATTAATATTTATCGCTGGTGTTATGTTAGATGAAAAAGATGTCGAAGAATATGGGTTAATTTCATCAATGTATGCTGCAAAAAGGATTATGGATGACCTTGAAGAAAAAAACATAAGAATTTCAGAGATACTAAAATATTTTAATAATTTAGATGGCGAAGAACAAAACTTTAAAGATAATTAAAATAAAATGTTAAAAATAGTTGAAAAGTTAAATAGAGATGGGTTAGAAAAAACCGTATCTGATTTAGAGTTAAAACATAAGTTATACTATGATAAAGTCATATTAAAGTATGACCAATTATCATCACCAGTAATAATGGCTTTGGAAGAAGTTCAAGAATGTCGTGGATTAATTCTCGAATTAGACACATGGAAAGTTATTGGTATGGCTTTTAAAAAATTCTTTAATCATAGTGAAACTAATGCTCATACAATTAATTGGAATACCGCAAGAATCCTTGAGAAGTGTGATGGTTCTTTAATTAATTTACACTACGATTGGAATAAAGATAAGTGGTTTGCTGCAACAACAGGAACTGCTGAAGGTGAAGGGAATGTTAATGGAATGTTAGATTTAACATTTAATCAACTGTTTTGGAATACAGCTTCAAAATATGGTTTAACTGAAAATAAATTAACAAAAGGTTTTAGTTATGTTTTTGAATTAATGACACCTTATAATATTGTTGTTAAACCACATTCTGAATCTTCACTAACATTATTAACAATAAGGGATTTAAAGACCTTAAACGAATTATCTTACAATGATGTAATGGAAGTATCAAAACAAATAAATATCCCTGTGGTGACTGAATATGACCTAAATAAGAACATAGATTCTTTGGTTAAGACTTTTGAAAATATGCCATTTTCAGAAGAGGGGTATGTTATTGTTGATAATGATTTTAACAGAGTTAAATTAAAGAATCCTGAATATGTTTTGGTTCACCATTTAAAAGATAAATTATCTTTTTATAATATATTGGGGATAATAAAGAATAATGAAGTTGAAGAATTCATATCAACATTCAAAGAACGTGAAAATGAGATACTTGAACTAAGAGAAAAGTATTATGGGTTAATACGTGCGTTAAATCATTATTGGTATGTTTTATATGAATTTAAACCTAAGAACAACACAAAAGAAGAACGTAAAAATTACGCCACAAATGTATTTAAAGTTTGTTCAGAGAATAATTTAATGTTATTTTCAAATATGTTTTTCTCTTTGATTGACGGTAAAACACCATCACCAGAAGAATACCTTAAAGACTTTGATAACAAGAGGTTATACGAACATTTAAAAAAATGAAAACTATAAAAGAACTTAGAAATATTGGTCTAAAAGTTGAAGAAGCTTGCTCAAGCGTAAAGTACTTTAAACAATTAAATATTGATTGGGATGTTTTCTTAGAAACAAGAGGTAAGAACTTACAGCGTGATTTTGTTTGGGATTTAAATCAAAAACGTGAATTAATATGGTCTGTGTTGATTGGTAGACATATTCCACATATGGCTTTAATAAACACTATAGATGAACTACCCATTGGCTAAAGACCAATGGGTTTCTTAACAATATTGTTAAGAATTTTAGACGTTTCACCGATTGTGCCAACGGATGTTGGTCTTATTTCATCTCCACGTCTGTAATCGTCAGTTCCTGACGATAATATCTTATTTCCTTCTTTAAGGATATTTATGCTTGCGTTTAAATCTCTATCTAATTTAGTATTACATGATGGGCAAACCCATTCTCTAATATTTAATTTTAAATTTTGATTAATATAACCACAACAATTACATGTTTTACTACTAGGAAAAAACCTATCTATGTTAACTATTTTTTTATCATTCCATTCAGATTTATAACGTAACATTGTTACAAATTTTCCCCATGAAACATCTAAAATATGTTTAGATAATTTATGATTTTTAACCATACCCTTAATATTTAAATCTTCCAATACAATTAAATCATATTTTTTAATTAAATCTGTGGATATTTTATGTAGATTATCTATTCTAGAATTGGTTATCTTCTTATGAATAGTGGCCACTTTTAATTTTTGTTTATTATATCTGTTACTACCTTTTATTTTTCTGCTTAAATGTTGTTGATGTTCTTTAAGTTTTTTAGCGTATGTTTTTGTGTATCTATTATTTTTATATTTATAACCATCAGATGTTATAACAAACTCTTTAATACCTAAATCAATACCAACAGATTTGTTAGTTTTTGGTAATTTATTATGTTCAGTTTCAACCAAAATAGATACAAAATATTCATTTGTTGGTGTTTTTGAAATAGTACATTGTTTAATTAAACCATTAAATTTTCTATCTATAATGACTTTAATAGGGTCTTTAAATTTAGGTATAGATAATTCATTTTTATTTAATTTAACAAATTGAGGTATTGTAAAACTATTTTTATCGTGTTTAGATTTAAATTTAGGAAAACCTTTTTTGAATCTAAAAAAATTCTTATAAGCTGTTTCTAAATTTTTTAATGAATCCTGTAATGATTGTGAATTAATTTCTTTTAACCATGAATAATTATCTTGTTTTTTTAATTCAGTTAATGATTTAGCGTTATCATAATAATTAATTGAGTTTTTGTTTGTTTCATATTCATGTTTTCTTTCATTTAAAAAATAATTATATATAAACCTAATTGAACCAAAGTGTTTATTCAATAAAACAATTTGTTCATTAGTTGGTTTAAGTTTATATTTATATGATTTTAACATTATTTATCAGATTAACTCTATATATGATAAATATATGATAATATTAAAAAAGACATATTTTAAGAAAAAAAAATATTTATTTGTTTATTTGTTTATTTATTTGTATTTTTGTAGTGCTTATATCACATAAGCTAAAGACTTATGGGTTTTACGCATTCAATATAAAAGAGATTTTCCAAATGAAAATTTTTGGATAGAAGAAATAAATATATCTTAATTTTAATCCTATAATAAAAAAAATATTTGCACATTAAAAAACTTTTTAGTAACTTTGTAAAAAAAAAAGAAATATGATAAAACCAGTTGAAATTGTTGAAGTAAATAAAATCATTCCTGTATACAAGAATGGTGAAGAGGCTAATAGTATCCAAGTAATCAACTTTAAGTTTAAGAATGGTGATGAATGTGGGTACAATGTCATTGCACAAAAAGGGTTATATGAAATAGGGTCAAAAGCCTGTTATATTCAACCTGATTATTGCTTATCAGACATTGGATTATTCAATAGTTTTACAATGCCAGATAATGACCCTAAGAAAAGCAGGTTAGGTAAAAACAATAGGGTTAGGGCAATTAAATTTAATTTCTCATTTGCTGAATCAACAGACCCTATCTATTCTTTTGGTGTTTTATTACCAAAGAGTGAAGTTGATTCATTTATTGGTAAAGATTCAGATACTGATGATATAACAGAAATTCTTGGTATTACAAAATATGAAGAACCTGAAACAGCTGGTTCTGGTTTGATTGCTGGTGATTTCCCATCTTTCTTATATAAAACGGATGAAGAAAATTATTCAAACCTTAAATCAAGGGTTATGAAGTTATGTGATGGTAACACAGTGTTTGGTGTTACAATTAAACATGATGGTTCATCACACACGACATATTTTAAACTTATTGATGGTGAATATAAGGTTGGTGTGTGTTCAAGAAGTTTAGAGAAAAAACTTGAACAAAAAGCGATTACAAATTATTTTGATGCTAATAACAACAATTATCATAAATATATTAACCCAGAAACGAAAGAAAAGGGTTGGTATTGTGATGCGTTAAATGATTTCAGAACAAATGAAGAACTTGATTCATTAACCCCAATTTTTGTTGATGTAAAAGATTCTTGGGTTGATTTAGCGTATTCAAGTGGTTTAATTGATAAAGGATTAGAATATTGTAAAACACATGGTTTGGAATTAGCATTTAGAGGTGAAATTTATGGTCAGGGGTTAAAGGGTTCTGGTAACAAATATAATCCAGATTCTAATAAAAAACAAACACTTAGAATGTTTGGTATTGATAATTTATCTGAAGGTTTTTCAAAAAGATTAAACTATTCAAGTGAATTTAATCTTGAAACTGTATGTGTCGCTTTAGGTTTGGAATACACAAAACCAGAATTGGTTAAACCATCTTCATATGAAGAATTATGTCAGTTTTGTGATTCAATTATTGCAAAAGAAAAAGAACAAGGTAGAGTTATTGAAGGTGTTGTTATTAGGACACATTTTAGTAATGACTTATCTTGTAAATATATGAACCCAGAATATGATGCTAAGAAATAATATGGAAATAAATAATGTAAGGTACAAATTAACAGAAGATGTTTCATTAACTAATGAAATAACTTTAAAGAAAGGTCAAGAGATTGGCGTATTAAATTATGTTGTGTATGTTGATGGTAATTTAATACCACCATTGATGCAACAGATGTTTTATGGTTTCATTAAAAACAATCAAAACATATTAAAAGATATATCGAATCTTTAATTATTTGCCTTGGCCTCGATATCTTTTTAAATAATTTTTAGTTTTTTTGCCTCTACTTGCTTTGCTTTTAGCGTGAATTCCTTTTCTGCGAACCCTTGGTTTGGTTAATAATGATGAAGAACCTGAAGATTTAATTTGTTTTCCCATTTATATTTTTTTTAATATAAATAGTGATAACATTAAAAAAAATTAAATTAAATTAACTTTTTCGTTATATGAATTAATAATTTCATCATATTCTTTACAGGTTATGGTGAAATTATTAATTTCTTCATTAGTTAATTGGAACCATTCGTTATTAGCTTCAGTTTTTTGGCTATAGAATTTTCCATGTAACCATTTTTCAAGAAGTTTATAATTTTTAGTTTCGAATGTTTTCAATAATGATATATTATTTGAATTACCAGTTTGCAAAGATTTAACTCTTTTTTCTGGATTGTTTTTTGTAAAACCTATTTTGCATCTTTCGTTACCAAAAGCATCGACTTCAAGAATTAAATAAATGTATCCCATGTATTATTTTAATTAAACTTAATTGACAAAAAAGTAAATGGTCATATATTTAAAGTAAATATGGTAAAGGTAAGATTCGAAAAATATTGTAAAAATGAGGTATTTAAATGGTTATTTAAAATCAAGAAATTTAATTTATTTAAAGGTTTTGAAATAACCATATTTGGTTTGAATATATCAGTTATTGAGAAAGAATTCTTCAATAAGATTGGCACAATTTCTTTTTGTAGTTTCGTTTTTTAAGATATTTATATATTAAAAATTATATGGGGAATAAAAAACTTATTAAAACTATTTTAATGGAGTATTTAAATGAAAATGATAAAACAATTAATGATTTTTATCATGAAAACGGGATAAATCCAGATGAGTTAAGTTATCTTGGTAGCGGTGATTTTGGTGAAGCATATTCAATTGGTGATGATGGTAGAGTCTTAAAAAAGACATCATCTAAAAATGAATTTAATTTAGCAAAACAAATGGAAGGTAAAGATATACCTGTACTAAACTCATTAGCAAAGATATATAAAACTGATATTATTAATGGACAAATGTTAATTATATTAGAAGAATTAGAAGAAAATTCACGTATTGAAGATTTGTATTATGAACTACAAAATTATTTAGATGAACAGGGGTTACCAATTCAATACCTTGACTATTTAGATACTGATGAAATTCAAATATCTGATGAATTACAATCATTTATGGATGATTTAGATGATATCATTAGAGCATATAGATATTTAGGCGTTGACGCATCTGATATTAGACCAGAGAACATGGGTTATTCAAAAGATGGTAAATTAAAAGCGTTTGATGTTGATGATAAAAAAAGATAAAATTATGTTGATACAAAGAGACTTCAACTTAACTAAAACCATAAGTCTTCATTTTGGTGAAGAAGGTATGTGGTACATCACACCAACAATAGGTTTCCAAAGACTTAATTGGGAAGGTATAAACGATGACAAAGAAATAACACATTTATTTGTTATTAAATGGTTAAACGTAAGCGTAGGGGTAGTTAAAAGATACTATAAATAAATTTTTTCTTGTTATTTATAGTTTTTTTTTGTTTTTTTAAAAATTATTAGTATCTTTGTAATATGAAATACGGAGAAATAAGAAAAGCATTACTATCTAAGAATTTTAATGTATATGCAATACAAACAGATTCTGTTTTGGATATGGTTCATTTTCGGAATAACAATATTGAAGGGTCTATAGATATATCTTTTGGCCACAACCCAAAAGAAAAAGATTTCCCAGAAGGAACCGAATTAGATTACCAAAATGGTGGTGAATTATTAGATAATGTTAAAGTAGAAAATGTTACATTTGAAATAGATAAATCTATAGCTTATTCAACTATGGGTTATTCAAAACCAGAATACCCATGTATTGAATTAATTAGAAATGAATTAAAATATTTCCATGTTGTTTTAAATATAATAACTGATGAATATTTTTATTTGAATTACGCTAATAATTATTTTGAAGAGGTAACAAAATTTAATAAAAAGCTTTTTAAATTAATGCCGATAATGGTAAATAACGGATTAGTTAATCGTGTTATTACATCAACTAGTGGTGATGAAACAACATTATATAGAAGTTTCCAAATTGGATATCAATCAAATTACTTTAAAAACGAAGGTATTTATTTTAATTTCAACCCATTAACATTTAAGCATGATTGTTTTGCCACTATGATTGGTATAGGTAATGATATTGAATTTAATATTAACGTTAGTAAGATTAAATTTGAAGAGATTATTAAAAAAGTAATTAATGGACAAAAAGAATTTAATCAATTATTAAATAATAAAAAAGAAGTTTCAGCTTAATAATAAGAATTCAAATTGAAACTAATAACAGTCAGGTGGCGGAATAGAGCAGACGCTAAGTAAATGGGACTAGAAGAAGTTGCTGGTAAAACCGATAAAATACATTCCCAAGTTTTGCAACATTATTCATACAGGTTCGAATCCTGTCCTGACTACACGTTCCGACTAATCAACGGATAGTATGCCTTATACGATGAGAAATGGTGTGATAACCATAGAGGATTGATAATAGGACAAGATTCTATTCAGATTGACTATCTGCTCCGAAAGAGTGTACTAGTAGTGATTCACTCAATAGTTTATTCCTAACTTGATGATTGCCTAACTGGTGGAGTCAAGGACAGCCTCGGCACTTGTAAGTTGGATAAAATAGAGTGCTAAATAGTCAGGTGGCGAAATTGGTAGACGCTACGCAATTATACTTACGAGTAAATTACCAACATAAATCCAAAGTAGGTTGCGCAGAAACGCTTTGGTAAAGGTAAGTTGATAAAAGGTTTACATACAGGTTCGAATCCTGTCCTGACTGCTAAAAAATAAATTTTGTTTTATAATTTTTTATTAGTATCTTTGTATTATGAAAAATAAACAAACAGGTTTAGATTTTTTATTAGAAAACTTACCTAAAAGATTTTCTAACGCTTTGAAAACGGATTCTATGGATTTGATTGAACAAGCGTATAAAATACAAAGGCAAGAGATGATTGAAATGGCACATAAAATGCAAATAATAAGAGATGTTGATTCAGATGGAAATGTTTTTTATGTTTTTGAACCAGTAGAATATTATGAACAAACATATGGGAAAGAAAATAACAGTTGAATTAGGATTTGAAGAAGCGTGTTTAATTGAACGTGCACTTGAATTATATAGTAGAGTTGGAATATTTCAATTCGATAATCTTACATTATGTAATAGTTTGCAATCTAAACTATGGAAGGATGATATATCCGACAAATTCAGGGATAGGGCGGATGACCTTAAATCTGTTTTTAATTACAACCCACCATCACACCCATCTATTTTTAATACACAAGATGTACAAGATGATGTTAGAATAGCCTGTCATATGTATCAACAATTTAGACATGAACGTTATAAAGATAGAATAGCATCTGGTGAACAAACAGAAAGACATCATACCGTTGATGAATATCCAGCAGATATATGTAATATTGCAGGTATTAAAACTCCTGATTGTAAAATTAATATTGAAAATCTTAATAATTAATTATTATGACTAAATTTGAATCTCACATAACGCTTAATAAGCCAAAAGATATTACAGAAGCAAAACTATTGTTTAAAATTGCTTCTGATAATAACATGAAAACTTCTTGGATAACAGGAGACCCAGTTTTAGGTGTTGGTAAGTGGTTTTATATAAGCGGATATTCTACAGATTTTGATAATTTGTTAGAAAAAGTTAAAAATGTGTCACATCAAATAAAAAATAATAACATAGAAGTTATCCGTGAAAAAATAGAACAGATAATGTACGATACTAAAACAAATTATTTTACATGCGGTGTTGATTGTTTTGCTTGTTTGGATAATTAAATATTTTATAAAATGAATAACGAATACATCATAATCTCAAAAACAGCTATTCAAAAAAGAATAGCAGAGTTGGAAAATAAAAGAGATGAATATGCATTTAATCCAAGTAGAACTGATGATTGTTATAGATATAATTCAATAATAAAAGTTCTTAAAGAAATCTTATCACAATCTACCCCTTTAATTCCTGAGATTGAAAAGGCTTACTTTGAAGGAGAGTGTTATGGAATAGGCACAGATGCTTGTACCACAAAACAAGACTACATCACAAACTTAAAACTTGATATATGAGGATTGACTAATTAAAATTTAAACAATGATTAAGAAAAACAAAAAGTATAAATTTCCTGATGGTATTGATAGAACTATTGTAGATGTTGAACGTTCAAGAGGTAATAAAACATTCACCAACTCAGATTATAGTTGTTATTATGTTGACATCCCATTTGAAGATGGTGATGAATATTTTGAAAAGTATTCTGAGTATTATGAAGAAATATTAGCATTGAATGGTTTCCAACCAACACCACCAAATAAATATTATCATCAAACTTAAAACTTGATATATGACACTAATAATAATCTTTTTAATGAGTCTTTTATCTACTTACAGTGTATTAACACTAATTGCCGCTTCATTAAACACCAAAATAAAAGATATTTTTGATAGTACTGATGAGTTATATATTATGTATCAAACTTTTATGGTGATTATGATGACTTTAGTATTTTTTATAATTTATTGTGCTATTAATAATACATTTTTACATTTTAAAACTTGATATATGAAAATTAAAGAAATAAAAAGAAAAGAAAATTCTTACTTTATTTATGAAGTAACATTTACACCTAATTGGTTAGAAAAATTATTGGGTGTTGAAGAAAAAACAAAAGAATATAAAGACAGAGATGCAACTTATACTTTTGGTGGTGGTAATGTTTATATTGATAAATCTGGCAAAGAATTAGGTAATGGAAATTGGATTGGTGAAGCTATTGATAGATTTAGAAGAAGTTGGTAGTCTTAAAACTTGATATATGAAATACAGATTAATAGATAAAACAACAGGTATAGAAACCTTTTGTGACAAGGTTACAATAGATGGTTTTGATTATTATGTGAGTGATGAACATAAAACCAATTTAGTACATATACCTAAAGATGGTATCATTATGGAACAAATAGTCAATTATAATACAGAAGAATACAAGTCTTCGGTTAGAACATTTGGAAATAAAAATCATCGGTTTGTAATAGCAACCAACAACTCAAACATTGATATTCCACAAGTTGTGGATGGGGTTGAAATTATTTGTATTAATGATTTGCAAGAATTTTATGGTACAGATATTCAATTGACATCAGAAGGGGAAAAGTATTTAAGCGGCTTCAAAACAGGCTACAACAAATCCCAACAAACATATCCTTTTAGTGAAGATGATATGATTGAGTTTGCTGAGTTTTATTTTAGAGAAGAGTTTAATTCAACAATGCAAGATTGTAAATCATCTAAAAAACTCCTCCAACTTTGGAAAGAACAACAACTTAAAACAGTTTATTATGAAAATTAGATATGTAGAAAAATGTAGTAAAGTAACTGGCGAAGTTCTTAACAACTACATAGAAGAAAAAAGATGGTTTGGTTGGAAACGACTAGGCTTCACAATAAATATGGGTTATGGAAGCGTTTATAACTATTTTAATAATAAAGATAAAAAAACGTTGTTAAAAGAAGTTTTAGACCACAAAAAACTATGTTTGAATTTTATTGATGTAATTGAATATCCAACAATTAAAGAATATTAAAATGAAAGAGGAATTCATTATCATTTCAAAAACCGCTATTCAAAAAAGAATAGAAGAATTGGAGAAACAGATGCAAGAGCATATTCAATCTGCTCAAAAAACAGGTGATTATGATTTTCAGTTTGAAGATAAATTAGAAGAATTAAAAGAAATCCTATCTCAATCAACTCCATTGATTCCTGAGATTGAAAAAGCTTATAAGCATTGTTTATCAAATGAAGAATTTAAAGACTACATTTCAAACTTAAAACTTGATATATGACACAAGAAGAAATAAAGATTGAAAACAAACCTGTTTATTGCAATGCTTGGACTTCTAATATATCAGATAAGGTGATGTGTAATACCATTCCTTGTTGTGGTTATTGTGTTCATGGTAGAACTGATAAAGTTTTAGATGGATTTACTGCAATAGATAAAGTAGGTAAACATCAAGCACCGTACTATAATGATATGAGAAAAGAAAAAAACGATAAGTTATGACACAAGAAGAAATCTTACAATATAATAAGCTGTGTGCTGAGTTTTTAGATGCAATATATTCTGAAGATGCGGAAGCGTGGGGTTTTGGTAATGCTAAAAACATCGGTTCAAAAATGTTTCATGGTGTTATGTACCACAATGTAATAGAAGCTCAAAGATTTGAAAAAGAACTAAAATTCCATTCAGATTGGAATTGGATAATGGAAGTAGTTGAAGCTATTGAGAAATTAGGATATGAAATAGATATATTTTCTAATTGTGTAGAAATATGTGACACACCTGATGAAAATTATATAACAGAAGCAGTCGGTAAAACTAAAAAAGAAGCAGTAGTACAAGCAATTGATTCTTTTCTTAAATTTTATAATAAAAATTTGGAAATGTCAAAATAATGTAGTATATTTGTAGTAATCAAAATACTATAATTATGCTAAAAGAAAAAGATATTTTAATTAGAATTGATTCAGAACTAAAAAAGAAAGTTCAAGAAAAAGCTAAATCTCTTGGGCTTTCTGTTTCCTCTTATATTAGAACACTTTTAATAAAGGAGGTTAGTAATGGATAAAATTTGTGGAATATACAAAATCACTTCACCTTCTGGTAAAATTTATATCGGACAAAGTAAGAACATCTCAAAAAGATATAAAACATACAAAAAATATAATGAACCTAAACAAAGAAGATTGTATTATTCTGTATTAAAATACGGATGGGAAACCCACAAATTTGAAATAGTTGAAGAATGTTCTATTAATTTACTAAATAAAAGAGAAAGGTACTGGCAAGATTACTATGATGTTTTAAATAAAGATAAAGGTTTAAATTGCAACTTAACTAATACAGAAGAGTTACCAAGAATAGTATCATTAGAAACTAAAATACAAGTAGCTAAAACCTCTTTAGAAGACTGTTTAAAAATTTGGGATTTATATATTTCTGGAAAAACTACTGCTGAAATCCAAAAAATTTTTAGTACAGTAGATTTAAAGGTTTTATGGAAGATAAAATCTGGAACTCATTGGATAAATGAATATTTATCAAGTCAAGGAGTTTTATATGATGATTATAAACATTTAATAAAATCATATAACTTATCTGAAAAAGACGAAGAAAATATTATAAATCTTTATTATAAAGAAGGATTAACAGTTAAAGAAATAATTAAAATATACAATAGTTCGACAAAAGCAATTGCTAATATTTTAAATATTACAAAAAGGAGAAGAAAATCAAAAAATATCTTACAATATGATTTAGAAGGAACTTTTATTAAAGAGTGGGTTTCTTCTAAAGAAGTTGAAGATAAATTAGGATTTAATCGAACAAATATTAACCACGCAGCGAGTGGTAAATATAAAAATTACAAAGGATTTATTTGGAAATATAAGTCCTAAAGCAATTAATCAATTTTTAATCTGGTATAATGAGAACAAATAAACTATACACAAAAGAAGAAGCAGCAAGTTTAGAAAAAGTGTTAGATATGGGTTTTTCTGTTGAAAATAGTAACGGAGATAAAATTAACTACGCTATTGATGGCTATCATATCTCGTTTCATAACGGAAACGAAAAAGATTATTCTACAGTAAAAGGAGCTTTTACTCAATTCTTTAAAAAACATTAATATGAAACTGATTGAAATTTTAAAAGACGTGCACTATATAGTTACAGATGATTCTGAAATAAAGAATGGTGATTATGCTATTCATAATAATAAAGAATATCGTGAGCAATATAAAGAAAAACCTATTATTTGTACTGAGAATAATCGTGTATCAATTCAAGAGCATTGGGACAAAATTACTCATTCAACTCAACCGTTAGAAGATATGAATCATGGTAATTATACTTCTAAAGTATTTCTTGATATTAAACCACTTACTGTAGCAGAAGTAGAAGAAGTTATTTATGGTTATAGTGTTGAAAAGATGGCTGAAGAAGAATTTCCTGATGAAACAACTCCTGGTTGGAGAGATAGTTTTAGTCCAAGAGAAAGGAAAGGTTATAAAGTAGGCTTCAAAGCACACCAAGAACTTGTAAAGGATAAATTGTTTTCTATTGAGGATATGCAAAAATTTGGAGAAGTTTTAGTATGGAATATGATAGGCAAAACTATTACAGAATCATTTATTAAACAGTTACAAGAATCTCTTTTAAAAACCATGCTTCCAAAAACAGAATGGGAATGTACTTTCGATGAACAAGGTAAATTGAAATTAATATGAACAGAAAACAAACGATAAACTTGGTAAATATTTGCATGCTAATATTTGGTATATTTTTTATGTTTTTACCTAATCCTGAGCAAATTTTGTATATGGGTATAGGATTCTTTGTGACAAGTGTTTTGAATTTATTATTTAATAATTTAGAAAAATGAAACCAACTAAACAAACAGTTTATTTACCTAAATCTACATTCCCACTTTCTATGAAAGGAAAAGTTGATGACTTATTCTGTTTACAACAAGGCTACTTCTTCACACCAGAACAACTTAATGAATACACTCAAAATGTAATTAAACAAGCTCTTGAAACTGCTGCTGAAAAAGCTGAACCTGATTATTGGAAAGGAAGTTGTGAATTATGTGGAAGTAATACGGTTGATAAAGAATCAATAATAAACACATTTGAAGAAACCTATAACAAATTTGAAGTATGATAACAATAACATTAAGTGGTTTTAAAACCAAAGAACAAGCTATTGAATGGCTGAATCAATATGAAGGGAGTTTAGAACAGCATTTTGATTTTGAAGACGAAGAAACACCTTCAATGTGTGTTATGGAACAATATATTCCAGAAATGAAATCTTTCAAAGATGATGAAACTAAATTAAACTTTAATCTTGAATTAAAATGACAACACCAGTAAAATTTGAATTAGCGAAGTTGCTAAAAGAAAAAGGGTTTGATAAATACTGTACTTCAGGATATACTGAAAGTGGAGATGTATATCTACATCAAGGAGGTCAAGAACCAGTTAAAAACGGACATGGTTATTATGAGGGTAGGAATTATAACGGAGGTGAATTTTATTGTTCAGCACCAACCATTGCAGAAGTAGTAATGTGGTTGTATGAGAAGCATGGGATATGGATTAGTGTGTCAATAACAATACAAAAAGAATATTACTATCAATGTATTGATATAACAGGTAAAAAAGATTCAACAAAAAATAATTACCCTTCTCGTATATGTAAACCAGGAAATTATTATAACTCACCAACAGAAGCCTACGAAGCTGCTATTGAATACACTTTAAATAATTTAATATGAAAAACATACACGTATTAGCAAGGGACAAACCAAGTAGGTTATGCCTAGATAGTAAAGAAGTTTTATGGTTTGCTCCCAGAGGTGGGTATTCTACAGCAGATGGTAAACAACACATCTACATCACTAATTCAGAAGAAATTAAAGAAGGAGATTGGATGTATTATAAACATTTTGGAGAAGATATTATATGTAAGTATGATACACTGGGTAGTCAAAATACAAATGTAAATGAGCATAAAGATTATTACAAAAAAATCATCCTAACAACAGACCAAGACTTAATCAAAGATGGTATACAAGCTATTGATGATGAGTTCTTAGAATGGTTTGTTAAGAATCCTACTTGTGAGGAAGTTGAAGTAGAATCTTGGCAAACTAAAGGAGAATGGAAATTAGATTACGAAATAATCATTCCAAGTGAAGAACCTAAAACACACCCAAAGGTATTTTCAGAAAATGGTAATGAATTATTTTTTAATGAAGAAGGTTATCTTATTAAAGAAGAACCTAAACAAGAAACACTTGAAGAATTTATTAGTGAAGTAACTAAAAATTTTGGTAATGAAATGTCTATTAAGTTTACATCAGGTGGTATTAAATTAGGTGCTAAATGGCAATCAGAAAAAATGTATAGTGAGAAAGAAGTGGAGGGAATAATTGCATCATTATTACATACGCCTAAATTAGTAGAAGAAGGAAGTTGGGAAGATATTGCTAAATGGCTTGAACAATTTAAAAAGAAATAGTTATGAATAAAGAAACACTTGAAGAAGCTGCTGAAAGATTATATCCTGAAAATTGGGAATCAATTATGGATGGTCAACATGATAGTAATTCTTATGAAAGAACAGCCTTTATAAATGGTGCTAAATGGCAACAAGAAAGAAGGTATAGTGAGGCAATTGAATTTGCTGAGTGGATTAGAATTAAAGACTTCCAAACTACAGAAAGAGATAATTGGATTGGTTTAGAGCTGATATACTATACAACAGAAGAATTATTTGAAAAATTTAAAAAGAAATAAGATGAAAAGACCCAATCAATATTCTAAACCATTAGAAGGTGTTAGAACGGAAAGTTATCATCCTGCTGACTATACAAACAATCAATATGCAAAAGATTTGAATACATATATTGATTATCTTGAAATACAACAAGAAAGAAGGTATAGTGAGGAAGAAGTAATTAAAATACTATTAAAACATCAATCTGATTATAGAAGGGCTGTAAGAAATACATCTCCTTTGGATTGGAGTTTTGATATTAAAGATTGGTTTAGGCAATTTAAAAAGAAATAAGATGACACAAGAAACACTTGAAGAAGCGGCTGAAAATTATGCAAGAAAACAATGTGATGATATGTATGATGACATAGCTCCAAGCGGAGGTAATTGGGGATGGGAAACTTCTACGGATTTTATTGCAGGTGCTAAATGGCAACAAGAAAGAAGTTATAGTGAAATAGAAGACTTTATTAATTGGATTGATAAGCAAGAAATTCCAAGAGAAAATGGATGGTGGATTAAGTATTTAAACGGAAAAGATACTTACCTTTCTACAAAAGAATTATTTGAACAATTTAAAAAGAAATAATATGAAAAATCTACATTTATTACCAACAGACAAACCAAGTAGGTTGCATTTAATTGAAAATGCTTTAACAATTACAAGTGAGTACAAAAATTCAGTTTGTGATTCTGAAGTAAACATTTACATTACATCTTCTGATGAAGAAATTAAGGAAGGAGATTGGTGTTATGGATTATTTGCTCAAAAACCTTTTATATTAAGTGATTTTGAAAATGTAAAGATTAATTTTCCTGAATATAAATCAGAATATAAAAAAATCATCCTAACAACAGACCAAGCCCTTATTGCTGATGGTGTACAAGAGATTGATAATACATTTGCAGAATGGTTTGTTAAGAATCCTACTTGTGAGGAGGTTGAAATTAAAGTAGAATTTATACAAACACCTGACAATTTAAAAGATGGTTTTTATTACAAAATAATCATTCCCAAAGAACCTAAACTAATTAATAACTGTCCTAAGTGTGGTTTAGATTTAATCATAAGAGAACATTGTACACCAACTTGTACAGATATTGATTGCCGTGGTATTATACTTAGTAATGAAACATTAAGAGAATGGGCATCAAAAGAAGAACCTAAACAAGAAACACTTGAAGAAACATTTAGAAATTATGTAAATGAAAGATATCATTTTCCAATTAGAGATTCATATCCAGATTTGGAATCAGCAAAATTTGGTGCTAAGTGGCAACAAGAAAGAATGTATAGTGAGGAAGACATGATTGATTTTGCATTTAATACATACTGTTATATTAGTAAAATTATGAATGTTCCTTTTAATCAGATTTCAGAAAACAAACTTCACGCTATTGAAAATTTAAAACAATTTAAAAAAAGAAATGGAAAGTAAACAACAAACCGCAGTTGACTGGCTTTGGGAAAAGTTGCTCGAAGAAACCGAAACAGGAGAACTTCGATATCACCTGAAGCATGATGTTGTAAAAGTGTTTAATGAGGCACTGAAAATGGAACGAGAGCAGATAATTAACGCCTACGATGGATTTCCAATTAATGCTCGAAACTGTCAGAACGGTGAACAATACTACGAAGAAATCTATGGAACTGATAAAGATTAAATTTAAATAAGTTAAATAACATTATATTTTTTTGTTTGGTTATTATTTTAATAGTATATTTGTAATATGAAAGACATAATTTTATTTAAAGGGCGAAAAAAAGGTATGATTCATACAATTGATATATCTATATTACATATTATTAACGTTTTTTTCCCTAAAACATTTCATGCTAAATATTCTTATTTAGGTTCTGTACCTTGGAATGAAAAAGACGAGTTGTTTAAGGCATTGGAACCTTTGGTCATTTTTATGGATTACAAGGCTAGGCCAAAATGGTGTCCTAGATGGTTTCTTAGATTATTACATTTATTTGGTAACGATAATTCTATTGTAAGGGTTCGTAACTTTACGTTATATAATTTACATAGAAAATTAACAAAAGGTTTTATGATTTATGATTATAAGACAAAATGGGAATGGTATGATTTAAGAATATCAATAACTGGTGATAAACAATCTTGGTTTTTAGCAAATGCGATAGAATCAGAATTTTATAATAAAGGTTTAAGAAAAGATTTGGCTGATAGAATAAAAGAATTAGACCCAGAAACAAAATATAGTTCTGGTAGTAGCAAAGAAATATTAAGAGAAGAATTAAATAGATTAGAAGAAAAATATGAGAACAGTTGAAATTGAAATTGATATTGATGATTTTTTATCAGCAATGAACAGTCGTGATTACGATTATTTGTTAAAATGTCTAAAAGAAGATGGTTATGTAGATGAATCAGTTATAATTAAAGATGGCGTATTAACGTCAAAGCTTACTTTGTATGAAAATAGCGATTATTATAATGCTTTGTTAAAATTATCTGAAAACAAACATAGATTATCAACTGATGAAGAAGAATTAATTATTAATTTGGGCAAAAAGCTATAACTATTTAATTAAGTTCATATTTATTAATGCATTAAATACATAAGGACAGATATATAATATTTTTTGTTCGGTAATAATTATTTAAATATGGATTGTGATGGTAATAGAGAAAAAAAAGATGGGTACTATATGTTTAGGTATATCAACTTTTTTAAATCCTTTAGGGTTCGACATAGTTGTTTACAAGTTAATGACATTAACGAAAGATTATTGGCATACAATGGGTATATTATACGTTATGTCGGCCCTATTGTTTGGATTATCTTATTTTTCATTTAAAAAAATTGGTAACAAATTAGGTAATTTGTTGTTAACATTAGCTTTATTTTTTAATCCTTTTGGTTATGACATAGTTGTTAGTTTAATTAATATGTTAACTGGTGATTATTGGATAACAATAATGTTTATGTATATTTTGAGCATAATGTTTTTTTTAGTATATTTGTTTTTATATAATATTAACTTTTTTAAAAATATAAGAATATGACTTTTGACGAACTTTTTAATGATTTTTTTTCTGGGGATGAGGAAATAAAAAAAGATGCTGAACTTGATAATAAAATACAACAAATCAGTGATTTTATTAAAAAAAATATAAGTTTAGATTCTAAAGATGTTGGTAATAAGGCTAATTTAATTAAGGTTGAAATAGTAAAAATTGATGGTGTTAAATATGAAAAAACAACATGGGATATAAATGGTACTATTTTAGTTAAATTAGGTCTTATTAGTGAAGAACCTGATATGGAAAAACTACTAGAAAAAGCTGTTGATGAAGAAAACTATGAAGAAGCTGCTAGGTTAAGGGATTTAATTAAAAAAAATGAATCAATATAATGATAATAACCAAAAACATGGTTATTGGGAATGGTATTATGATAATGGAGCCATAATGTATAAAGGTTATTTTTTTAATGATAAACCTCATGGATATTGGGAATCTTATTATAGTAATGGTGCAATAATGTATAAAGGTAAATATTTTAATGGTAAACCATATGGTTATTGGGAGAGGTTTGAATATTTTGGTAAATTAAAATCTAAAACATATTACATATGAATTTAAAAAATATAACACCAATAAATGAAAATAATCAACCACATGGTTATTGGGAACACTATTTTTCTAATGGTCAATTATATTATAAAGGAAACTATGTTAATGGTAACAGACATGGTTATTGGGAATACTATTGGGGTAATGGTAAATTAAAATAAAAAAGATATTATATATGGTGTTAAACAAAATAAATGAATTTGCGAAAAAAGAATTATTAATTGATGTTAATCTTAATAGTAATGATACTTATATTGATTTAGAAAATAAAATAATTTTAATACACAACAAACAAACAATAAATAATAAATGTTTTTCATTATTACATGAATTGGGGCATGTTATTCAACCAGTTAGTTTATTTCAAATAGAAAAAAAAAATATAAATGTCAGTAAGTTTTTAATATTAGAACAGGAAATAAATGCTTGGGATATTGGTTGGTTAATTGCAAAATATTTAAAAATAGCCGACAAATTAAATTATGAAGATTATGTTAAAGAATCTGCAATTAATTTAAAATCATATATGATAATGATTAATGAAGCAGATAACAAATACATAAAAACAAAAGCGATAGATTATATTATTAAAGAAAACGAAAGATTACCAGAATGGTTAGACGTATATAAAAAAGTAATCAATCAAAGATTAACATAATTGGTCCCTTTTATGAAATCTTTAGCATTGTGTTTTGCTAATAACTGTTGCCAAGTATAACCAAATGTTTTTTCAAAATGTGGCCTATCTTTAAAGGATTTCCAATCACCACCCCATATCCAACCATGTGATTTAAATATATTAACAACTTCCATCCAATCTGATTTACCATCTTTATCAAAATCAATTACAGTGTCCCAACTAGCTGTTTTATTATCAACAATTAAAACAATGTCTAAAGCTAAACCGAAATTATGAATAGATTGACCACCTTTAGCTTTAGTTACGACACCAAGTCTATTACCATTAGCATCAAATAATCTTGTTCTACCTTGAGCATATAAAGCATCTTGTTCTTGAAATGTTCTTAAAGTATAAGCAAATCTACATATTGCTCTACCAGTTAATGCTTGGGTTATTTTATTCACGTAAATATCTCTAACTTCTTCCCTTACTTTAGGATGTAGTAATGCAATTCGGTCTAATGTTATTTTATCCATAATTAATGTATTTATTAATAAATATTTTAACAAATAAAAATAAATAATATTTTTTTTATTGAAATATCAATAATAATATAATTTTTTATAGTTTTTTCTTTTTTTTGTTATATATATTTAGTACATTTGTTACATGAAAAACACACTTATAATTGATATTGACACTGAAAGGGATATACCTGTAAAAATAGGTAAACCAGATGATTTCAAACAACCAGAAACTAAAGAAGAAGCTAAAAAAATTATTTTGGACGACATAACATGCGTTTGTGAAACACTATGTATGTTAATTAAATTGGCTGATGATAATAGTTATCACGATAAAGATGATTTGATTAAGGCATCTATTTTTCATTTGAATAAATTAAATGAAAAGAATGTTTGACGAAAAGCCTAAAGATATTTTGAATAGATATAATATCTTGATAGATAAGATAGACAAATGTGAGACTATTGATTCAATAAACGAATCTTTATTGAATATTAATTTATTTAATGACTTATACAAAGATAATGACCTATATGTTTCATTATTAATTAATTTAAAGAATAAAAAAGTAAAACTTATTCAAAATTAAAAAAAAACTTGTTTTGCTTGCAAATATTATGTATCTTTGCATTAAGTAACTAAAAAAATATGTTAATAAAAGAAAGAATCAGTAAAGATTTTATCCAAGCGTTTAAAGAAAAAAACATGGGTAAGAAAAACTTTTTAGGTTTGTTAAAAGCATCTATTGAAACACAAGAAAAAAAGTTAATCGAATCAACAGATGAAAATGTTTTAAAGGTTTTAAAGATTATTGAGAAAAACCTTAAAGAGACAATAGAAAACAAAAAGAAAATAAATGTATCGTCATCTGATGATGAAACGGAATTAAGTTATTTACAAGATTATTTACCTAAACCAATGACAGAAAATGAAATTAGGTCTATAATTAGTGATTATATACAATCTGGGGATAATAAAAATTCTGGTTTCCTAATTGGTAAATTCAATAAGGAGAATAAAGGTAAAAACTTTGATAATAATTTAGTAAGTAGTGTAATTAAAGAATTAATTTAAATAAAAAAAAATGAAAAAAGGTAAAATTAAAACCAGAAGTATTGACGAATATTTTGACATGCCTCATGAGGTTTATGAGATGAGTAAACTTAATCTTGGGATTGATGATGACGCAGACGATGGATTATCAAATGTTAATCAAATAGTAGAAAAAATTTCTTTTATTGAGTTATCAGTAATAAATTCATATTTATTATCTTGCTTTAAAGATAATAAAAATAAAAGTGATGTTAATGTAATGACATATGGTAAAGTTAATCACATTGGACAATTAGAACAAGGTGGTGTTCATGAAGATACTGAATCATTTTGGTTTATGGGTAAATTAAAAGAATATGATTATCTATTAATTTTTCAAACTAGAGCATATGTTAACAGTAGAGGTGATTTTGAATGTTTTTTAAACATATCAACAAACAAGAAAATAAAGGATGAAGAAATTAATAACATTTTTCAAAAATTGAAAAAGGTAGCGTTTAATTCTTCAAAATATGTTGGCAAAGTAATTAAAGTTAAATTTTATGAATCATCATTTCATGGTATTGAAATAATTGAAACCAATGATAGTGATAATGATTTACTAGTGTTAAATGACACTCAAAACAAATTCATTGACCATTTTGTTAATGTGGTGTCTAGAGGTGGTAATTTAAGATATTTGTTGAATGGTGAACCAGGAACAGGTAAAACTAAAACAATTAGAGAAATAGCTAAAAAATTATTACCTAATTCTACTTTCATTATCCCAGATTTTGTTGATGGGTCTGATTTGGCAACAATCATTGAAACATGTAATATCTTCGACAAAGCTGTTATCATAATGGATGATATTGATTTGTTCATTGGGTCAAGAGATACTGGAGGTTATACTCAAAATTTGGGTGAATTCTTAACAATATTTGATGGTATTAAAAAACAAAAAATAAGTTTTATTGCGTCAACAAATGATAAAAAATTAGTTGATAAAGCAGCTGAAAGACCAGGTAGATTTAATTTCATTATTGATTATGGTTTCTTAACAGATGAGCAAATAAGAAAAGTATGTGAACTTTATTTACCTGAAAAGTGGAGAGTTAAAGAAGTTTATAATTTACTCACTGGTAAAATAAATGGTAAGAAGACTAAAATAACTGGTGCGTTTATTTATAACTTGTCTGAGAATATAAAAGATATGACCATAGATAATGTAGAGTGGAGTCTAGAAGATACGCTTCAGTTAATAAAAGAATCTTATAAAGGTTTTTATCATTCTCAAATAGAGGCTGAAAGAGATAACATTGGTTTTGGTGTTGTGAAAGGATAATATGAATTATAGACCATTACCAGAGTTTTTAACTGTTAAATCATCTAATATTGATGGACTTGGATTATTCGCTACGAATGACATACCAAAAAATGTTATACTCGGTATAACACATGTTAGAGATATTAGATTTGAAGATGGTTATATTAGAACACCGTTAGGGGCCTTTTTTAACCATTCTGACGAACCCAATTGTATTGTCTTATATGATGGTGACTTTTTAAAATTGGCGACAATTAAAGACATAAATGATGGTGAAGAATTAACAGCCACATATTTATGGTATGACCCGACTAAAAAAAATGATAAACTATGAGTGTATTAAAATTTGAGTTAAAAGAAGAGCATGTTAAATTACTTAAAAACCTTAATTGGAGTTTAGGTAAAGACAAAATAATAAACGGTATTTCAACAAATGAATTTGATGAAGTTATACCACCATTTGGCGAAGATGATTTGTATTATGCTATTGATTTAATCTTGAATGGTAAACCAACTAATTTTGACCCATTAAACGATACTGGTGATATTGTATATACAGAAGAACAGATTGCTGAATGGGATAAATTATATAGTGAATTACCAATGGCCTTAGATATAATACTTTATCTTGGTAAGATTGAATATGGTCGATATAAAACTAAATACCATATTCGTGAATGGAAAAAAATAAAATAATTATTACTAAAAAAACTGATAATGAGGTTTAATGAATTAAATGAAAAAGACATTGAGTTGATTAAAGAGACATACTTAAATAAAAATGGTTTGTCTTGGGAAAAGAAAGCGATTGAGTTATCTAAATTATTTGAAGTGTCTGAAAGAACGATTAGAAAATGGGTAGCAGAAAAATTCTTTTTAAAAGAAAAAGAACAACCAATTTCTGAGCAATACGAGTTAGCTAAAAAAAGGCAATTTGATAAAGATAAACAAAGGTTTATAATAACTTGGGCACAAAGTAATACAAATGTTCATAAAAAATTTTTAGAGAATATAGAAGCCTACGCTAAAGAAATAAATGCTGATATACATGTTATATTAGGAAGATATAAAAACCCTACTTCGTTATCTGCTAGTGATAAAATAAAACAAGAAGAAACATGGTCACCAGAAATAATTAAATATTCTGATGCTAATAGACATGATATTCATAAATATGTGTCTATTATGTCAGATGTTAAGATACAACCAACAGCAGTAAATCCAATGAGTGGCCTTAATTCATTGAGTGGTGTTAATACATGTATCTTTGGCGCACCTAAAATTCAAATGGAGATGATTCCAGTATTGGATAATAATCACCCTAAAATGATGTTGTCAACTGGTGCCTTAACAATTAAGAACTATACAGATTCTAAGGCTGGTAAAAAAGGTGATTTCCATCATACATTTGGTTTTTGTATTATTGAAATAAAAGATGATGAAGTATTTTATGTTAGACAAGTAACAGCCGATGATAAAACTGGTTCTTTCAATGATTTATGTTATAATGTACAAGATGGTGTCGTTAATAAAATAAAATCAATTGAAGCTATTGTATTTGGTGATATGCATTTTGGTCATCATGACCAAAATGTAATAAATAAAACCCTAGATTTATTGAAAATAATTAAACCAAAGCATGTTGTATTACACGATGTGTTTGATGGTTATTCAATATCACACCATGAACTTAAAGACCCTTTTATTCAATATGGAAAAGAAATTAATGGTACGAATGATTTAAACAAAGAAATAGATATATTAATGAATTGTTTAAAACCATTTGAACAGTTTGATAATGTCGTTATCGTAAGAAGTAATCATGATGATTTTTTAGATAGATGGTTGAAAAATGAAGATTGGAAAAAACAACCAACTTTTAAAAATTCTAGATTATACATGCAATTATCAGATATATTGTTAGAACAATATTCTAATGGTGGTTCAGCAATAAAAGGTGTCATACCACATTTAATTAATAAAGTTTATCCTAAATATATAACATTAGATAGGAAATCATCATATAAAGTTAAAGGTGGTTGGGAACTTGGTGTCCATGGTGATTTAGCCAGTAATGGTTCAAGAGGCTCATTAGAAAATTTTAGGCGTTTGAATACCAAAATAATATTAGGCCATTATCACACACCAGGAAGAAAAGATGGTGCTTTAGCCGTAGGAACATCTACAAAGCTTAGATTAAGTTATAACTTAGGACCTTCTTCTTGGTTACAATCACATGTTATAATACACAATGATGGTAAAGCTCAACATATTTGTTTTATGAGTGATAAAGATGGTGATGTTAATTTTACAACTTTTTTTAACTAATCATGGAATTAAACATAAAAGATGATATTTCAATAGATAAGATTGAACAATTTATTAACACATCGGTTAATAATAAACTTAAAAGAGTTTATATTAATGGTGTAAACCAAGAAATATTAGATGAATTAATATTTTTAGTTAATAAAAAAGGTTATACGATATCTAAAAATTTATTTAATAGTGATAATTATATTATTGAATTGAAATAATGAAAAACAAAGAAAAAAAACATTTAATTAATGAAGAAATAAAAGTTTCTCAAGTAAGATTACCAGAAATTGGTGTTATATCATTAACTGAGGCTCTATCTTTGGCTAATACCCAAAATATGGACTTAGTTCTTTTTAACATTGATAACAATGATAATATTGGTTTTTGTAAATTACTTAAATATGAAAAATTTTTATATGAACAAAATAAAAACAATAAACCTAAAAAAATAGATTTAAAAGAAATAAAAATAGGTCCGAATATTTCTGAAAATGATTTAAATTACCGTATAAATCATATTATTGATTTTATAAATAAAGGTCATAAAGTTAAAATAACTATGGAATTTAGGGGTAGAGAAATGAATTACATAGATAACGCAAAAACATTGTTTCTTAATCTATTGGTTAAATTAGAAAATGTATCAACAGCAGAATTTATGCCAAAATTAGATGGTAAAAAAATGTTTACGATAATAAGACCTAAAACAAAATAGTAAAAGAAAATGTACACTTTTGTGTACATAAGCTTAAATTTAGATAAAAAAAATGAAGAAAGTAGAAAATATAAAAAAGATTGCTGTTTTTGATTTTGACCAAACCATTGCGTATACTCCATTACCTGAAGATGGTAAAATTGAGTATAAAAACAAAACTGGTAAAGATTGGCCACATAGTGGTTGGTGGGGTCGAAAAGAATCACTTGACGATGAAATATTTGATATTGATGTTAACAAAAAAGTCGTGGATGATTACAAAGAGAACTATGGTAATGATAAAATATTGGTAGTGTTGCTGACTGGTAGGATTAAAAAGTTGTCTGGTGATGTTGAAAAGATTCTGGATAAACATGATTTACATTTTGATGAATATTACTATAATGATGGTGGTAGTACAGATAAATTTAAATTAAGTATTTTGGATAAGTTAATTAAGAAATACGAAAATGTTGAGTATGTTGAGATGTGGGATGACAGGCTTGAACACATTCCTAAGTTTGAGGCTTGGGGGAAAGAAAACATTATCAATGGTAATATAAAAGATTTTAATATAAATGTTATTTTAAGTTGAAAGAAAAGGGTAGAAAGATATTAACAAATAAAATAAAGTTATTTGATGCCATAACATCACCAATAGAATTAATTAAGGAAACTCTTATTAATTTTCTTTGGGGGTTTTTTGGTAATTCGATAGTTGTTTTTATTAGCAAAAACAATGATTTAGCGGTATTCATAAATTTTTTTGTATATTATATGTTTATATCATATATTGTTAATAGAAATAAATATGAAACAATGTTTGGTAAACTTATTGTTTTACCTGGTTCAGCCACATTAGGTGCTTTTTGTGGATACAAGTTAGCACAATACATATCAATTTATGTTTTATAATGTTATCGTTTTACTTTAATCTTTTTATAATATTATTTTTATCATATATAATATCAGAGGTATTAAAGATATTTACAAATTTACTACCATTAAGTGTTAAAAACAGATTATTTTTTTTATATATGAAAATTTTTGATGATATAACTATTTTAGATGTTATATCGTTTATGACAGGGTTATTAATTATTTTACTTAATTTTAAAATAATTTTACCACATAACAGTAATTTTTAGGATTTTATTAGTATATTTGTATTATGAAAATAGTTGTAATTGGTGATTTGCATGGCAGAGGTGTATGGTTGGATATTGTAAAAAAAGAATCCGCAGATAAATATGTATTTATTGGTGATTATTTTGATTCTTTTAATATTCCATATGAGCATCAAGATGCTAACTTTAAAGATTTAATTAAATTTAAAGAAGAGAATGAAGATAAGGTTATTTTATTGATAGGTAATCACGATTTCCATTATATGAAAAACATATACGAAAAATATAGTGGTTATCAACACATATATAGATATAGGATAGAAGAAATGTTAGATAAGGCATTTAACAAAAACTATCTTAATATCTGTTATAAATATAATGATTTTGTCTTCAGTCATGCTGGTATCACAAAAACTTGGTATGAAACATTTATAAAAAAATATGGGGTTAATTTAGAAAAAATAGAAGAAGATTTGAATGATTATTTAAAATATAAACCAAATGTTTATAATTTTAATATTGGTAAAAATAATTCATATTATGGTGATGATGTAACACAATCTCCATTATGGGTTAGACCAAATTCACTATCAATAGATAGTATTGATGGTGTCAAACAAGTTGTTGGACACACAGCAGTTAATGGTATTAGAATTGAAAATAATTTAATATTAATTGATTGTCTTGATTACAAGAATGAGTATTTAATAATTGATGGTGATGAAGTAAAAATAAAAGAAATAAAATGAAAACGATAACTAAAAATAGAAAAGCGTTTTTCGATTATAATGTACTTGATACTTATATTACAGGGATTAAGTTATTAGGTTCTGAAGTTAAATCAATAAGGATTAATGGGTTAAATATAAGTGATTCTTATTGTTTTATAAGCGATAATGAAATCTTTATTAAGGGTATGAATATACCACAATTAAAGACGAGTATTTATGATAATCATGAACCAACGAGAGTTAGAAAACTATTATTGAAGAAAAAAGAAATTAATAAAATTTCAATATCAACTTCCACAGATAAATTAAGTATAATACCATTGGAAATAATTTTAAGTGAAAGTAATTTCATAAAAGTTAAGATTGGTATATGTCGTGGTAAAAAGGCGTATGATAAGTCTAAAGCGATAAAAGAGAGAGATATTAAGAGAGAGATTAAAAATTTGTAAGATTTTTAATGTTTTTCTTGCAGATTCAAAAAAATGTTTTTACCTTTGTGTAAAGTTTAAAAAAGCAGATGAAAAGTTTAACGATTACGAGTTTATTAACTAAAATTGAAACAGAATCATTTAGACAATATCTAAATGATATTTCGATGATTAAACCTTTAACAAAGGATGAAGAAACAGAATTATTAGAAAGATTAAAAAATGGTGATGAATCAGCAAAGGATGAATTAATCATAAGGAATTTAAGGTTTGTTATTTCTGTTGCAAAGAAATATCAGAATAATAACACTAATCTTGAAGATATTATTAATGAGGGTAACATAGGTTTGATAGTAGCGACACAAAAATATGATGTAAACTCTGGGTTTAAATTTATTTCTTATGCAGTATGGTGGATTAGAAAATACATCATTGAATATTTGAATAATGATTCAAAAATAATCAGATTACCTAATAACAAAGTGGATTATCTGACAAAGGTTAGTAAAAAAATAAATGACCTTGAACAAAAAAAAGGTAATAACTCATGTTTTAGTGAACTTATTTTAACTGAATCTGTTGAAACTGAAAGTGAAAAATCTGTAACAGATTTGGTTTATGAATATGAAGCCATGTCAAATATCTATAATGGTAATGTAGATTCATTAAATAGAGAATTATTTAATAATGATGGTGATTCATCAACACTTGAAGATACTTTATCTGACACAACTATTTTTAGAGAAACTGATAATGGATTGATGGTTGAAAGTCAGAAACAAAACATTATGTTTGCTTTGAACAAATTAAAAGAAAGGGATAAGAAAGTTATGATGTTATTATTTGGGTTAAATGGTGATATTCCAATGACTTTAAAAGAAGTTGCTGAAGAAGTTGATTTATCTTCAGAAATGATTAGATTAATTCGTGATAAATCATTGAAAAAACTAAAGAAAAATTTAAGTAAAGATATGTTTGTCTTATAATGTTTTTTTGCCTTTATCCATATATTTATATAGAAAATAATATATGGATAAAGGCACGATTAAAAAAATATTAAGAGAATTCGTTGAATCTAAAATTTTAACTGAAAAAAAAGAGAAAAAAAATAAAACAGATAAAATTGATAAAGACTATGCGAGTATTCAAAACAAATTAATTGATTCACCGATATTAACTCAAGCAGGTGTTATGCAAGCATCAGGTATTGGTGATGCAGATAATGCAACTGATAGGTCGTTATTTAGTAAAAAACTTCGTAAAGTTAAAAATGATGAAGGTGGTCTGTATAAATTTAATGATGATGAATTATCAAGCATAAGTAAAGTTGTTAATAATCCATTAGCGTTTACAGCCAAAACAGGTAAAAAAACAAAATCAAAGAAGAAAAAGAAATCGTAACATTTGTGTATTAAGTGTACACAAATGTGTACATAATATATAAAAAGTTATGATTGAACAAAAAGTAAATGAAATTATTTTTAATGAATTAACAACAATAGAATTCATAAAACAAAATGAGATTCTATCAGATTTAGTTACAGAAAAAACTAAATTAACAATTAATGTTGTTAAGGCTTTAGCCGAAAAAAACAATTTAAGTCAAGAAACAAAAAATTTCATATCTGAAGTTTTCAATGACATCATCGCAACTGATGAAAAGAATAAAAAAACATATGAAAAGTTATCAAACGCTAATAAACAAATTAAGAATAATGTTTTACCGAGAAGATATGGTAAAAATAAATTAAAAAAGGATATAGAGAATCAAGGTGGTACGGCAACAAATGTTCAATTAACTGCGTTATCAATAAATAAATTAAAAAACATATATTTAAAACTTGAAAGGTTAATCATATCTGAAATGTTTTCAGATGAAAGGAAATTAACAGATGAGAATTACAGGGAGATTCGTTCAGCGATTGACATTGTTGAGAACAAGTTAAAAAAAATGCAAAGATAGGATTTATTATTTAAAAAAACAAAATATATTTAGGACATGAAAAACACATTTTTAATTACTTTATTTGAAAGTTTGTTATCCAAACTATCATGGTGCTTTGTTGCGTTTAAATTTTATTATTGGTTTATTTTATCCATATGGTTAGATGCACCTGAAATAACATATATTAATGTAATTGGTATAACATTAGTTTTATATGCTTTTTTACCTAAAAATTTTGTAATAAACAGAACAATATCTCAAGATGAAGAAATGACATTTAGATTAAGTTTAATTACATATCCTTGGGTTATATTATCTATTGGTTATATTTTCCATAGTTTATTTTATTTAGGATAATTTTTTTTTATAACTTTTTTGCGATTAACAAAATATTCATTACCTTTGTGGCATGAATATTTTTGTTTTAGATTTAGACCATAAGAAATGTGCCGAATATCATTTGGACAAACATTCTACGAAAATGTGTGTGGAAAGATAAGCATAATTTAAATATGAGTATAGAAACTTTTATTAAGTTAATTATATTTATATTAAAAGAATATGGAAACTTGTAAAATTTGTAATGAAAGTTTTAAAAATTTAAAATCATTATCAGCACACTTTAACATTAAACATAAATTAAGTTCAAAAGAATATTATGATAAATATCTAATTAAAGATGGTGATGGTAAATGTAGTGTTTGTAATAATGAAACAACATACAGAAATCTTGGTGTTGGTTATTTAAGTAATTGTTCGACTAAATGTAGAGGTTTAAATAAAAACATAAAAAGAGATACCAATAAAGGTAAAAAACAATCCAAAGAAACTATTGAAAAAAGAATAAAGAATACAAACCAAATAATAAAAGAAGAAAATAGAAAAAAAACCATGTTAAATAAATATGGTTTCGATAACCCAACTAAAATTTCTCATATAAAAGATAAAATGAGTAAATCATTAACAGGTAAAAAACAAAATAGGACTGAAGAATGGCAAAAAAATATAATTAATTCTAAAAAGAAAAACGGAACTTTAAAACATACTGATGAAACTAAAAATAAAATTAGTAATAGCGTTAATACACATTATTTAAATAATTTAGATAGAGAAAAATATATTACAACATCCGATAAAACAAAACATTTATCTGGTTGGTATAAGGGATTATATTTTAGAAGTTCTTTGGAGTTATCTTTTTTAATTAATAATAAAGATATAGTCTTTAAAAGTTGTGAAACCAACAAATATGGTATTAAATATGAGATAAACAATAAAATAAAAATATATTATCCCGATTATACTGATGGTGAATACATATATGAAATAAAACCAACTAATTTATTAAATTTTAGTAATAATCCTATAAAAATAAACACAGGTAAAAAATATTATGGCGAGAAGTATAAAGTTATAACTGAAAAAGAATCACCATATGTTACAAAGGAATTAATTTTTAATTTAATTGAAAATGAAGAAGTTTTTTTAACAAAAAACGCTTTTAATATCTTAAAAAAATACAATCATTAATAAAAAAATTTTTTATTATTAGTTTTTTTTATTACCTTTGTGGCATGAATATTTTTGTTTTAGATTTAGACCATAAGAAATGTGCCGAATATCATTTGGACAAACATTCTACCAAACTTTGTGTGGAATACGCACAATTATTGTGTTCAGCACATTGGGTTAATGATGGTGAAGCACCATATAAATTAGCACATAAAAACCATCCATGTTCAATATGGGTAAGAGAATGTATGGAGAATTACGATTGGTTATGTGGATTAGGTATTGAATTGTGTAAAGAATACACATATAGATATGGTAAAACACATAAATCACAATCAGTTATTGAATGGTGTATTATGAATAAACCTAAGTTAAGATATAATGGTGAAATAACTAAATTTGCTTTGGCTATGCCTATCGAATGTAAGGTTGGTAATGCAGTTGAATCTTATCGTAATTATTATATAACACATAAGAAAAGTTTTGCTAAATGGAAAAATAGAGAAGTTCCATCATGGTTTTTATAAAATATATTACATATGAATTCAACAAATATAACACCATATAATGAAAAAGGTGAACGACATGGTTATTGGGAAGAATATTTTTCTAATGGTCAATTAGCGTATAAAGGAAACTATGTTAATGGTAACAGACATGGTTATTGGGAAGTATATTGGGAGAATGGTCAATTATCATATAAAGGAAACTTTGTTAATGGTAAACGAGATGGTTATTGGGAAGACTATTATTTTAATGGTCAATTATCATATAAAGGAAACTATGTTAATGATAAGGCACATGGTTCATGGGAACAATATTGGTCTAATGGTCAATTACAGTATAAAGGAAACTATGTTAATGGTAATGAACATGGTTATTGGGAATACTATTATTCTAATGGTAAATTAGAAGAAAAAACATATTACATATGAATCCGAAAGATATAACACCTCGTAACGAAAAAGGTGAACTACATGGTTATTGGGAAACCTATTATGATAATGGTCAATTAGCGTATAAAGGAAACTATGTTAATGGTAACAGACATGGTTATTGGGAAGTATATTGGGAGAATGGTCAATTATCATATAAAGGAAACTTTGTTAATGGTAACAGACATGGTTATTGGGAATCCTATTATTATAATGGTCAATTATCATATAAAGGAAACTATGTTAATGATAAGGCACATGGTTATTGGGAATACTATTATTATGATGGTCAATTAAAAGAAAAAAGATATTACATATGAAATCAAAAGATATAACACCTCGTAACAAAAAAGGTGAACGACATGGTTATTGGGAATGGTATTATGATAATGGTCAATTATGGTATAAAGGAAACTATGTTAATGATAAACAACATGGTTATTGGGAAGAATATCATTATAATGGTCAATTATGGCGTAAAGGAAACTATCTTAATGGTTATGAACATGGTTATTGGGAATACTATTATTATGATGGTCAATTACATTTTAAAGGAAACTATGTTAATGGTAAACAACATGGCTATTGGGAAGAATATTATCGTAATGGTGAATTAATTTCAAAGACATATTATATATGAAAAAAGATATAACACCTTATAACGAAAAAGGTGAAAAACATGGATATTGGGAAGTCTATTTTGATAATGGTCAATTAGCGTATAAAGGAAACTATGTTAATGGTGAACCACATGGATATTGGGAAGAATATTATCATAATGGTAAATTAGGTTATAAAGGAAACTATGTTAATGGTGAACCACATGGATATTGGGAAGAATATTATCATAATGGTAAATTAGATTATAAAGGAAACTATGTTAATGGTAAACGACATGGTTATTGGGAATTCTATTGGGATAATGGTAAATTATATTCTAAAGGAAACTATGTTGATGGTAGAGAACATGGTTATTGGGAATCCTATTGGAGTAGTGGTGAATTACAATCAAAAATATATTACATATGAATCCAAAAGATATACAACCTTGTAATGAAAAAGGTGAACCACACGGTGCATGGGAAACATATCATTCTAATGGTCAATTACAGTATAAAGGAAACTTTGTAGCGGGTAAACAACATGGTTATTCGGAAAGATATTATACTAATGGTCAATTATGTTATAAAGGAAACTATGTAGCAGGTAAACGACATGGTTATTGGGCGTGGTATCATAATAGTGGTCAATTAGAATTAATAATATATTACATATGAATTCAAAAGATATAACACCTCGTAATGATAAAGGTGAACGACATGGTTCATGGGAACGATATCATTCTAATGGTCAATTATATTCTAAAGGAAATTATATCAATGGTAAACAACATGGTTCATGGGAATACTATTGGTATAGTGGTAAATTAATGTCTAAAGGAAACTTTGTAGATGGTAAACCACATGGTTATTGGGAAGAATATGATTATAATGGTCAATTAAAAGAAAAAATATATTATATATGAATTCAAAACATATAACACCTCGTAACGAAAAAGGTGAACCACATGGTTCATGGAAAGTATATTGGTATAACGGTCAATTAATGTTTAAAGGAAACTTTGTAGCGGGCAAACAACATGGTTATTTGGAAAGATATTATACTAATGGTCAATTATGTTATAAAGGAAACTATGTAGATGGTGAACGACATGGTTCATGGGAATACTATTGGAGTAATGGTAAATTAATGTATAAAATATATTACATATGAAAAAAGATATAACACCTTATAATGACCAAGGTGAAGCACATGGTTATTGGGAATACTATTATTCTAATGGTCAATTAGAATATAAAGGAAACTTTGTTAATGATAAAGAACATGGTTATTGGGAATGGTATTGGTATAATGGTCAATTATGGTCTAAAAGAAACTATGTTAATGGTAAACGACATGGTTATTGGGAAGAATATTGGGATAATGGTCAATTAAAAGAAAAAACATATTACATATGAATTCAACAAATATAACACCTTGTAACGAAAAAGGTGAACCACATGGTTATTGGGAAGAATATTTCCCTAATGGTCAATTAATGTTTAAAGGAAACTTTGTAGATGGTAAACAACATGGTTATTTGGAAAGATATTATACTAATGGTCAATTATGTTATAAAGGAAACTATGTTAATGGTGAACGACATGGTTATTGGGCATGGTATCATAATAGTGGTCAATTAGAATTAATAATATATTTTATATGAAAAAAGATATAACACCTTATAACGAAAAAGGTGAAGAACATGGTTATTGGGAACGATATTATGATAATGGTCAATTAGCCTATAAAGGGAACTATGTTAATGGTAAACTACATGGGTATTGGGAATCCTATTATTCTAATGGTCAATTATTGTCTAAAGGAAACTATCTTAATGGTAAAAAACATGGGTATTGGGAAGCCTATTATTATAATGGTCAATTAGATTATAAAGGAAACTATGTTAATGGTAACCCACATGGTTATTGGGAATGGTATCATGATAATGGTCAATTATATTCAAAAATATATTACATATGAAATCAAAAAAAACATAAAAAAAATTGTTTTTTTCATTTTAATGTTTTAATTTTACAAAAAAAATAATAGAACTATGTATTACGAGAACGAAATTTCGCTTAAAAAATTCTTATCTATCTTTAAGAAAGAAAAGAAAATTTTTGTTGGTCAAGTAGGTGTTTATCAAGACATCTTAACATTATCATCCTATAATGATGGTTTAACACCTGTTAAATTTGATGTTTACGCCAAAGTAAAAGCAATTGGTGTTTATGACAATTTAATTGAAATTGAATTAATTGATTTATATTCATTTAAGACAATGAGTGATGATTTTAAGGCGTTAATTGAAAAAAATATGCCAAAATATGTTTTATCTAAACATGTTAAATGGAATGAATATTAATTCAAAAGATATAACACCTCGTAACGAAAAAGGTGAACTACATGGTTGTTGGGAATCCTATTATTCTAATGGTCAATTACATTTTAAAGGAAACTTTGTAGATGGTAAAGCACATGGTTATTGGGAATCCTATTGGAATAATGGTCAATTATGGTGTAAAGGAAACTATCTTAATGGTAATGAACATGGTTCATGGGAAAACTATTATTCTAATGGTCAATTATTCTCTAAAGGAAACTATATTAATGGTAACAGACATGGTTATTGGGAAGAATATCATTCTAATGGTCAATTATATTATAAAGGAAACTATATTAATGGTAAACAACATGGTTATTTTGAAAGATATTATGATAATGGTCAATTAAAAGAAAAAATATATTATATATGAATCCGAAAGATATAACGCACTATCAATAAAAAATATATTTGGTAGTTTAAAAATTAATACTTATCTTTGTACCATGTTTAACAATTAAAAATGAAAATCATGAATAAAACTAAATTCTTTGAAAAGTTTGGTGGCTTGTTAGTTGAAGCATCAACTGATAATTACGAATATGGTAATTATCTTTTCTTACATCCTGAAGAAATTGATATTGTTAAACAATTTGACGAAAACACACATCAAATTGTTTCAGTACATGAAACAGAAAATGAAGAAGATTTTGTTGATATGACAACACCATGTGATTTTGGAACACAACCACATAAATATGGTTATTTTGTTATCCAAAGACCTTTTATGAACCCTTAACTTTAGTTATAAATCCCTATCATTTTTTTAAATGGTAGGGATTTTTAATAAAAATATTTGGTGGTTTAAAAATTAATACTTATCTTTGTACCATGTTTAACAATTAAAAAGGTAAAAAAATGACACTTTTAGATGCGATTAAAGAAATTGAAAAACAACATTTTGATTTTCAATTACCAATTCAAATGATTGAATTTGAAGATGGTTCAGGTTTTAAATTTAACTATCGTTTAAAAAACGATAAAGATGTTAGATTTATTAATTTAAGTTACCTTAAAACTCAAGAAGAAAACAACTAATCATGAAAATAGAATTAAAAAACATTAAGTTTAGTGAAGCATTATCAGAAGAAACAAATGCTTTTGTTTGTGATGTCTATGTGAATGGTAAAAAAGTAGCATATGCAAAAAACGATGGTCATGGCGGTTCTACATTTTATCATTCATATGATGGTAAACAAAAAATAGTTAATGATGCTGAAAAATATTGTTTAAGTTTGCCATCCATTAAAAATTATGGTTTTGAGATTAAAATGGATTTGGAACTGAAAATTGATTTATTGTTTGAAGAATGGCTGAAAGAAAAAGAAAAAACTAAATTAACCAAAAAACTACAAAAAGATTCATTAAAAGGAATCTGTGTAAAAACTGAAAATGGTTATACTTTAATCACTTGGACAGGTCATACAATAGAAACAATGCTTAATAACCCACAAGGTAAGATAGTTCTTAAAGTTAAATTAAGACAATTAATAAAAGATGGTAAAGAAATTTTAAACAAAAACATCCCAAATGATTTTTTTTAATAAAAATATTTGGTGGTTTAAAAATTAATACTTATCTTTGTACAATGTTTAACAATTAAAAAAAAAGTTATGAATCCATTAATCCATTCTCGTAGTTCAGTCAAGCGTTTTGGCGGTAAAGTTGAAGATTACATTCAACTACATGAATTACTTGATTCACCTAAAAGTTGTATGAATAATAATTCTGCAAGATTACTAACACACAATACTTGGTTTATTTATAATATCATACCAAAGATATTTGGTTATAATATTATAAATTCAGATGGTAAAAGTGTTGATACCGTTGATATTGCTATGTTACATGTTAGCGAGGATTTTCGTCATGTTGGTGTACCAACACCACAAGATTACTTAGAAAACTTAGTTGTTCAACCTTGGATGAATAATGGAGTTAAACCAATCCCAAGTGTTGAAGCACAAAAAACATCGAGAGAATTGTTAAATAGATTAAGAGAAAGAGAAAAATCAGAAGAAAATTTGGAATTTTCAGAAAATTGAGTAATTTTGTATTATTAAACAGATTAAAATATGACAACGGTTGGTAAATTAATTGAGTTATTATCAATATATCCAAAGGATATGGTCATTACTAACGAACAAAATGAAGATTTTGTCCATATAGTTAATGGTGCTGATAATGTTATTTTGAGTACAAGAAAACCTATTGGTTATTGTAACAGAAGTGGTGCATATGTTTATGATAGTAATGTTGATGGTTATTCAGCATATTGTCCTGAATTAGATGAAGATTTATATGATTTTGAATGGACTAAAACAAATGAAAACTAAAAAGATTGAAATAATTTTTTGTTGTTTGATTATCGGTACAATATTATCAGTAATGATATATGTTTTGTTTAATCAAATTTCAATATGAAAAATAATTTGTTGTATCTTTGTACTACAAACAAAAAGAAAAATGAACACTTCAGAAATCAGAAAAGAGAATTTAATTAACCTTTATAATGAGAAAGGTAAAAGACATGGGTATTGGGAAATCTATTATGAGAATGACCAATTAATGTCTAAAGGCAACTATGTAAATGATAAAGAACATGGTTATTGGGAATGGTATCATGATAATGGTCAATTATTCTCTAAAGGAAACTATCTTAATGGTAAACTACATGGTTATTGGGAAGAATATTATGAGAATGGTCAATTAATGTATAAAGGAAACTATGTTAATGGTAAAAAACATGGTTATTGGGAAGAATATTGGTCTAATGGTCAATTAGATTTTAAAGGAAACTATGTTAATGGTAAACAACATGGTTATTGGGAAGACTATTATGAGAATGGTCAATTAAATTATAAAGGATATTATGACATGGGGAAACGAGTTGATTATAATCCTGATGAACCGAAGTTAATTGAATTAACTTTAAGTGATATTGCTAATAAGTTGGGAATTGATGTGGATAAGTTAAGGATAAAAGAATAAAAAAATATTTGGTAGAATCAAAACTTTGTTGTATCTTTGTATTATAAACAAAAAGAGAAATGGAAACTTCAGAAATCAGAAAAGAGAATTTAATTAACCTTTATAATGAGAAAGGTGAACCACATGGTTATTGGGAATACTATTGGTCTAATGGTCAATTACAGTATAAAGGAAACTTCGTTAATGGTAGCAGACATGGTTATTGGGAATACTATCATTATAATGGTCAATTATCTTATAAAGGAAACTATGTAGATGGTAACAGACATGGCTATTGGGAATCCTATTATTCTAATGGTAAATTAGATTTTAAAGGAAACTATGTTAATGGTAAAGAACATGGTTATTGGGAAGTCTATTATTATAATGGTAAATTAATTTATAAAGGATATTATGACATGGGGAAACGAGTTGATTACAATCCTGATGAACCAAAAGTAATTGAATTAACTTTAAGTGATATTGCGAATAAGTTGGGAATTGATGTGGATAAGTTAAGGATAAAAGAATAAAAAAATATTTGGTAGAATCAAAACTTTGTTGTATCTTTGTACTATAAACAAAAAGAGAAATGAACACTTCAGAAATCAGAAAAGAGAATTTAATTAACCTTTATAATGAGAAAGGTGAAAAACATGGTTATTGGGAACGATATTGTGATAATGGTCAATTATGGTATAAAGGAAACTATGTTAATGGTAACCCACATGGTTATTGGGAATACTATTATTCTAATGGTAAATTATATTTTAAAGGATATTATGACATGGGGAAACGAGTTGATTACAATCCTGATGAACCAAAAGTAATTGAATTAACTTTAAGTGATATTGCGAATAAGTTAGGTGTTGATGTGGATAAGTTAAGGATAAAAGAATAAAAAAAAGTAAAAAAAAATTTGGAAAATAATAAAAAAGGTAGTAACTTTGTAATGTAGTTTAACAATAATAAAAAGTAAGTAAAAATGGAAAACAGTTCAACAAAAATTTCAGTAAATCGAAACGAGGTTAATCTGATGATTAATTTAACAGAAAGAACCTTAATTGACAATGTTAGTAATCGTGATGCCGTAAAATATCTAAAAGGTATTTTTGGTAATGTTGAAAGATTTAAAGGTAGATTGACAGACCAATTGAGAGAACTTCACAAAAATGAAGACATTCCACAAGAAGATGTTAATAAATTTAAGTGTGATGATTTTATGGATGAAATTGAGAAAATTTTTGAAGAAGAAAGTCCATTCACTTATGAAGAAGCCTTTAAGATAGAAACACGTGATTTTCAGGCACAAGTATTCGGGTCAATAAATGTTTCAGAAATGATTCAGAAACTTGGGTCTAATCGAATTGCGACAGATGGTATTGAAGTAAAACACAAGAGATTTGATGAACATGGTAATTTGCTTGGAGTTGAAGACTATCATAATATTTATGAAGTTTATGAAGTTTTGGGTGAAAAACTTGGTTTATCTGAAAACATTTATGCTCTTAAATGTTGGTGTACTTCAACAAACAAAGAACATTGGCTTTGGATTGAAGACCAATATAAAGACAAACCACTTGAAGCGGTAGCATCAACATTCAGAATCCACAAAAACCTTATCCCTTATATTAAGGAACTTAAAAGGCAAGGTGATGTTTTGTTAGTTGAAATGAAAGAAGATGTTATGCCTGATGGTGAAATTGTACCCCTAACTGCGGAACAATATTTTGGATTATTAACATCACAATCCTAAAAAGTAGTATATTTATCATAAACCATATAAATTTAGTAAGTAAGATGAAAACAAATGCAATCGCTTTGGAAAAAAGCACAAACACTCACAATCTTGAATCAGATTCAAGAATTGAAGTTCAACCAATTACCGATTCTATTCTAAAGATTAGAACAAATGGTGAAACAATCGTTACGCATGGCGAACATGGTACACTAAAAGTTGAATCTGCTAATGTAATTAAGTATGTTCAACAGGAAGTTAACCCTGTAACCAAAAAAATGCAAAACGCATTTGACTAAGCAAGGTTGAACCCTGTTTTAAAATGGTGGTTATTTATTTATAAATAACCACCATTTTTTTTTGTTTTTATGATAAAAATTCTTTAATTTTGTGTTATGAAGACAAAAAATATAACACCATATAATGATAAAGGTGAACGACATGGCTATTGGGAAGAATATTATTCTAATGGTCAATTATGGTGTAAAGGAAACTATGTATATGGTAACAGACATGGGTATTGGGAATGGTATAATCCTAATGGTCAATTATTGTCTAAAGGAAACTTCGTTAATGGTATAAAACATGGGTATTGGGAATACTATTGGAGTAGTGGTCAATTAAGGTATAAAGGAAACTATGTAGATGGTAAACGACATGGTTATTGGGTAGAATATGATGATAATGGTAAATTAATCAATAAAATATATTATATATGAATTCAAAAAATATTTGGTGGAATCAAATATTTGTTTTATCTTTGTTGCATTGTTTAACACTTTAAAAATAAAAAAAATGAATATTGAATCAAAAGTCGTTTTAATTGTTTTTGGTAACATTGATTTTGAAGATGATGTTGCCACAATATATCGAGTTGATAATTGCATGATGATTCCACAATCAGAAATTGACACAATAGTTGAAAGTTTAGTTAATTATTATGATGGTTACATTATTCCACAATTATATAGTGGAAAAATAATTGTGGAATAATGAATAAAAATATTTGGTGGAATCAAATATTTGTTTTACCTTTGTTGCATTGTTTAACAGTTTAAAAATAAAAAAATGAAAAAAATGGAAATTCAAGAAGCAGTAAGTCTTTGGAAAGAACTTAATGTTCATCATTGTAATTGCACTTTTTATTGTGGTGGTGATGCTATGGGTGATACAGATTTTACCTTATTTGACGCAGAAGATAATACGATTCATTCAGATGAATTAATCGGGTATCTTGATAATGAAATGTATAACCGAGTTGATTTTTATGTTAATTCAGATGGTCATTACATTGGTGAATCAGGAACGGTTAATATTGAATTAAATGAAGATGGTGATGATTTTTATTTTATGAAATCAGCAGAAGCAGAATTTAATGAATCAATTGAATCTCAATGCATAATAGCATTATCAGATGATGAAATAAAATTTATTTCAGAAAATGTATCGAGTATTTTTGGTGGTCATGATGAAAGAACAACTCTTTTCTACAAAAAAGATTTTATCTTAACTGATGAAAAAGTAAAATTAATTGAATCAATAATTGAAAAAATTGAAGAAACAACATCTAACTTTGAACCTGAAATATATGATGGTCAATTGGAAGAATGGTATAGGTTCAATGCAGGGGATGATAATGAAATTATTATAAATGGTAATGATATTAAATTATTCATCCAAAACAAATACACTACTTTTAGAGATTCTGAATAACAAACAAAAAATAAAAACATATGAAAATCATAATTCAAAACATCGAGTTTGACTATAACATTGGTTGTGGTTTGTTAAAACTAAAATACAATGAATGTCCTTTTCCCGAACTATCTGATAGTTGGGATGATATTAAACCACTTTCATTTAAAGAAATTGCTGAATTTAATAATCTTGAACAAAGGAGAGTTGGTATTCTATGTTTAGGACTTGAAAGATTGGTTAAAGAAGTTAATCCTATTTTAATTAATGAAAAAACCATAACAAAAACAACAAATTGGGTTGGTGATGATGGTGAGTTAATTAAAAAAGATTACCGAGATAGTTATGAATTATTTAAAGTTTCTTCAGAATACTTTAATAAAAATTTAGATGATAACCAAAGACAAATGGGGTCAGTATATTTTGTTAAGTGCAAAGATACATCAACAAATAGAGAATATTTTATTTGGGTGGATATATTAAGTGTTTATCAGACAAATTTTGATACTAAATCTATTTGGCGTATGACAACAGAACAAGTTGAAAATAAAATAAATGCTTTGATGGCAATAGCATGGACAATACAAACAAATATTGCTAAAGGTAAAATAAGTAAAATAATCAGACAAGGTGATTGTGTTTTGATTAAACCAAAATCAGATTTTTTGCCTTTGGATAATCCAAGACATTTGACTGAAAAAGAATATCTAAAGTTATTGGTTGCTGAAAGTTAAAAAAAATATTTGGTGGAATCAATTATTTGTTTTACCTTTGTTGTATTGTTTAACACTTTAAAAGAAAAAAAGAAATGAAAATCGAAAAAGAAGTTTTGTTCAGGTCAAATGCGTATGATGAATCAGCCGATATTAAAATCGTTTCAATTGATTTATCTGATGAAACAATTAGTGCTATCAAAAAAGCACAAGAGATTATCAAAACTACCCCTATCTCTATTGAAAGTATAAAAATAAAACTAAATGATAGTTATGAATACATTAATTGGGAAAGTGATAAAACAAGTGAATGGAATGATGATGGTGGTTATTTGTTGGTGTATAAACATGCTGTTTATTTTTATGCTCAATGCAAATATGATTCATCATCACAAATTGAAACCGAAGAATTAAAAATTAATTAAAATAAACACATGAAAAGTTTAATCATAATTTTGTGTATGTTAAGTAGTTTAATAGCACAAACAAAAAGAAATTTTAAAAATGTTGTTATCGAAACTGATAATAAATTAATGTTCATTAATTGGGTTAGAACTGATACATCATTATCAATTTATGAAACGGTTGTGGATAAAAAAAAACCTGATAAACCAATTGAAAATTATTGGTGGGCAAAAAAAGAAAAAGGATTTTGGTTCACTAATTTACCAAAGGACATGGATGTTTATATAAAAAATTCTCAAACAAAAGATGATATAAGTTGGATGAATTTGCCAAATGTATCTAAAGAAACTATGAGTATCGGATTTAATTATGATTTAATATTCAAAAAATTTAGTTATTGGATTGATGATTAAAAAAAAAATAAAGAAATATTTGGTGAACCCAAATATTTTTTTTTATTTTTGTGGTATCAATTAAATTAATAAAAACATGGAAAAGAAAAGAAACCTAATCATTAATCAAATAAAGTTGATGGATGATGTAAGAAGTGATGCTAAAATCAACATTGTAACTTGTGGTAATTGTGGTACGGTATTGTTACATAAACTTAGTGATGAACAAATTCATTGTTTTGATTGTGATAGAGTGTTGGATGTATCTGATTGCCCTGATTTATATTATGTGGGGATTGAGAATAACCAAGAATATAACCCATCTTAATTAAAATGGCAATAAATATAACACCTTATAATGACCAAGGTGAAGCACATGGTTATTGGGAATACTATTATTCTAATGGTCAATTAGAATATAAAGGGAACTATGTTAATGGTAACAAACATGGTTATTGGGAATCCTATTATTCTAATGGTCAATTAGAATATAAAGGGAACTATGTTAATGGTAACAAACATGGTTATTGGGAATCCTATTATTCTAATGGTAAATTAATATATAAAGGAAACTATGTAAATGGTAAAGCACATGGGTATTGGGAACGATATTGTGATAATGGTCAATTAAAGTATAAAGGAAACTATCTTAATGATAAACGACATGGTTATTGGGAATCCTATTTTTCTAATGGTAAATTACATTATAAAGGAAACTATGTAGATGGTAAACAACATGGTTATTGGGAAGCCTATTATGATAATGGTCAATTAAATTATAAAGGAAACTATCTTAATGATAAACGACATGGTTATTGGGAATACTATTATAGTAATGGTAAATTATGGTGTAAAGGAAACTTTGTTAATGGTAATGAACATGCTTATTGGGTATGGTATTATGAGAATAGTCAATTAGAAGAAAAAATATATTATATATGAATTCAAAAAATATAACACCTTATAATGATAAAGGTGAAAAACATGGTTATTGGGAATACTATTATTATGATGGTCAATTACATTCTAAAGGAAACTATGTTAATGGTAAACCACATGGTTATTTGGAAGTATATTATCGTAATGGTCAATTAAATTTTAAAGGCTACTATGTAGATGGTAAACGACATGGTTATTGGGAAAGATATTATCCTAATGGTAAATTAAATTATAAAGGAAACTATCTTAATGATAAACGACATGGTTATTGGGAATACTATTATAGTAATGGTAAATTATGGTGTAAAGGAAATTATGTTAATGGTAAACAACATGGTTATTGGGTATGGTATTATGAGAATAGTCAATTAGAAGAAAAAATATATTATATATGAATTCAAAAAATATAACACCTTATAATGATAAAGGTGAACCACATGGTTATTGGGAAGTATATTATTTTAATGGTAAATTAATGTTTAAAGGAAACTATCTTAATGGTAAAGAACATGGTTATTGGGAACGATATTGTGATAATGGTCAATTATGGTATAAAGGAAACTATGTTAATGGTAACCCACATGGTTATTGGGAATACTATTATGATAATGGTAAATTAATCAATAAAATATATTATATATGAAGACAAAAGATATACAACCTATTAATGAGAAAGGTGAACGACATGGTTATTGGGAATACTATTATTATAATGGGCAATTATGGTATAAAGGAAACTTTGTAGATGGTTATGAACATGGGTATTGGGAACACTATCATTATAATGGTCAATTATGGTTTAAAGGAAACTATGTAGATGGTAACAGACATGGTTATTGGGAAGAATATTATCCTAATGGTCAATTAAAATCTAAAATATATTATATATGAATTCAAAAGATATAAAACCTCGTAACGAAAAAGGTGAAGCACATGGTTATTGGGAATCCTATTTCCCTAATGGTCAATTAATGTATAAAGGAAACTATCTTAATGGTAAAAAACATGGTTATTGGGAAGACTATTATGATAATGGTAAATTAGAATTTAAAGGAAACTATGTTAATGGTGAACCACATAGTTATTGGGAATACTATTGGTATAGTGGTGAATTAGAATCTAAAATATATTATATATTAAAACAAAAGATATAAAACCTCGTAACGAAAAAGGTGAACCACATGGTTATTGGGAATACTATTATGATAATGGTCAATTATGGTGTAAAGGAAACTATGTAGATAATAGAAGACATGGTTATTGGGAATGGTATCATGATAATGCTGAATTAATAAAAATATATTACATATGAAGACAAAAGATATAATATGTTTTAATTAAAATAAACAAGAATATGGTTATTTAGAATCATTTTAAATTAATAAAAAATTTTTTTTTATTAATCTTATTTTCTATTTTTACCACATGAAAACATTAAAACACTATCTAAAAATAGCCACTAAAGATGTGAAAAACATAAATAATGGTGGTTGTGGTTTTTTCGCCAAACATTTTGGTGAAAAACTTAGTTTATTAGGTTATAAAGTTAAATACATTATGCTAACACATAACAAAGAATGTGTTGATGATATTAAAAAGTCAATCGTAAAAAGAGATACATTGGGTGTCTTAAACTCAAGTTGGACACATATTTTATTATTAGTTGATAATAAATTTTATGTGGATTCTAAAGGTATATATGATACCTTAGAAGACATTAATGATAGAGATTGCTCTGAAAGATACGAAATAGAAATAAATCTATTCATCTTAGATAATATGTTAAAACCTAAATATATTTTAAGATGGAATCCTGTATTCGATAGAGTAAATGATTTGAAAAAATTAATTAAAAATATAAATTCAATTAACTAAAAACACATAACTCATGAAAATTTATAAATTTAATAAAAAAAATCTAACTTTTGAAAAAGTTAAAACAATACATATTGTCTTTTATTTAAAGATAATAATCGTAGTATCTTGTTTAATTGGGTTTATTTCTAATTACTATTTTGGTAAAAATATTAGTAATGAACTTATGGCAATAGTAATTAATAATGAAGATAATGATAAATTTACTTTAACCAAATTTAAAGAATATTTGAAAGAATTGAATATTAAAAACCAACATATCGTAATTGCTCAAGCAATACTCGAAACAAATAACTTTAATAGTAACATCTTTATCGAAAATAATAATTTATTTGGTATGAAAGTCGCAACACAAAGACCAACAACAAATAAAGGTGAAAATAATAATCATGCCTATTATGATACTTGGAGAGAAAGTGTTCAAGATTATGCTTTCTATTCAGCAACTTACTTAAATAAATTAAAAACAGAAGATGATTATTTTGAATTCCTAAGCCAATATTACGCTGAAGATACAAATTATGTTAATAAATTAAAAAACATAATAGAAAAAAGAAAATTAAAATGATTTCAAAAGATATAACACCTATTAACGAAAAAGGTGAAGAACATGGTTATTGGGAAGTCTATTATGATAATGGTCAATTAAGGTATAAAGGAAACTATCTTAATGGTAAACTACATGGTTCATGGGAATACTATTATCTTAATGGTAAATTAGATTTTAAAGGAAACTTCGTTAATGGTAAACAACATGGTTATTGGGAATACTATTGTGGTAATGGTCAATTAGATTATAAAGGGAACTATGTTAATGGTAAGAAACATGGTTATTGGGAATACTATTGGTCTGATGGTGAATTAAAAGAAAAAATATATTATATATGAAAAAAGATATAACACCTCGTAATGACCAAGGTCAACCTCATGGTTATTGGGAATTCTATCATTCTAATGGTCAATTACATTCTAAAGGAAACTATGTTAATGGTAAACTTCATGGTTATCGGGAAGAATATCATTCTAATGGTCAATTAATGTTAAAAGGAAACTATGTTAATGGTATAAAACATGGTTATTGGGTATGGTATTATTCTAATGGTGAATTAAATTTTAAAGGAAACTATGTTAATGGTATAAAACATGGTTATTGGGAAGACTATAATTCTAATGGTAAATTATATTCTAAAGGAAACTATGTTGATGGTAGAGAACATGGTTATTGGGAATCCTATCATTCTAATGGTAAATTATGTTATAAAGCAAACTATGTTAATGGTAACAGACATGGTTCATGGGAATCCTATTATTCTAATGGTCAATTATATTCTAAAGGAAAATATGTTAATGGTAAATTTCATGGTTATTGGGAATATTATCATACTGATGGTCAATTAGAATATACAGGAAACTATGTTAATGGTAAAGCACATGGTTATTTTGAATACTATTATAGTAATGGTCAATTAAAAGAAAAAATATATTACATATGAATTCAACAAATATAACACCATATAATGAAAAAGGTGAACCACATGGTTATTGGGAATACTATTATTCTAATGGTGAATTATCTTATAAAGGAAACTATGTTAATGGTGAACAACATGGTTATTGGGAATCCTATTATTCTAATGGTCAATTAAAATATAAAGGAAATTTTGTTAATGGTAAACAACATGGTTATTGGGAATGGTATTATTCTAATGGTAAATTATGTTATAAAGGAAACTTTGTTAATGGTAAACAACATGGTTATTGGGAAGAATATGATTATAATGGTCAATTAAAAGAAAAAACATATTACATATGAATTCAAAAGATATAACACCTCGTAATGACAAAGATGAAGCACATGGTTATTGGGAACGATATTGGTATAATGGTCAATTATGGTATAACGGAAACTATGTTAATGGTGAACAACATGGTTATTTTGAATTCTATTATTATAATGGTCAATTAATGTATAAAGGAAATTATCTTAATGGTAAAAAACATGGTTATTGGGAAGACTATTATGATAATGGTCAATTAAAAGAAAAAACATATTACATATGAAAACAAAAGATATAACACCTCATAATGACAAAGATGAAGCACATGGTTATTGGGAAACATATCATGATAATGGTCAATTACATTTTAAAGGAAACCATATTAATGATAAACAACATGGTTATTGGGAATACTATTATCCTAATGGTCAATTAAGGTATAAAGGAAACTTTGTTAATGGTAAACAACATGGTTATTGGGAATGGTATAATTATAATGGTCAATTAAAAGAAAAAACATATTACATATGAATTCAAAAGATATAACACCTCGTAATGATAAAGATGAACCTCATGGGTATTGGGAATCCTATTATTCTAATGGTCAATTACATTCTAAAGGAAACTATGTTAATGGTAAAGAACATGGTTATTGGGAATGGTATTGGTATAATGGTCAATTATGGTCTAAAGGAAACTATGTTAATGGTAACAGACATGGTTATTGGGAACTATATTATTATAATGGTAAATTAGAAGAAAAAATATATTATATATGAGCAAAAATATATTTGGTGGAATCAAATATTTATTTTACCTTTGTCCTGTTGTTTAACTTTTAAAAAGAAAAAAAAATATGAAAAATAACTTTACAGAAAAAGAAAAAGAAGTCGCAAGAAAAGTCGTAAACGAATTAAGTGATTATGTTAATTACCGAAGAAGTACAGATGCCTTTATTTCAGAATTCAAAAATGACCATAGAACACTTCAACAATCAATGTTTAGATTAATGTTGAATATTATTCACGAAATCGCTGATGATAGTTACCAAACAGATGGTAGAAACGAAGATTCTAAATTAATCGCTAAATTAATTGTAAATGGTTTTAAAGAACAAAAAAAATTAGAACTAATTAATAATGGTTTTTCTGAAAAAAATGCAAGTGATATGACAGAAAACTTTAAAATGTCAGATTATTTGAGATATGTATGAAATTAAATTTATACTGCTAATAATAATCGGTTTAATTATTATAATATTAACTGATGTTGATTTTTAATTAAAAATAAATTGATTTCAAAAGATATAACACCTCGTAATGATAAAGATGAACCTCATGGGTATTGGGAATCCTATTATTCTAATGGTCAATTACATTCTAAAGGAAACTATGTTAATGGTAAAGAACATGGTTATTGGGAATGGTATTGGTATAATGGTCAATTATATTATAAAGGAAACTTTGTAGATGGTATAAAACATGGTTATTGGGAACAATACTATTATTCTAATGGTCAATTATACTCTAAAGGAAATTATGTTAATGGTAAACTACATGGTTATTGGGAATCCTATTATTCTAATGGTAAATTAGATTCTAAAGGAAACTATGTTAATGGTAACAGACATGGTTATTGGGAAGAATATGATTATAATGGTAAATTAGAAGAAAAAATATATTATATATGAAAAAAGATATATCAAGTTATAATGACCATGGTGAAGAACATGGGTATTGGGAATACTATTATGATAATGGTCAATTATCATATAAAGGAAACTATGTTAATGGTAAACTTCATGGTTATTGGGAATGGTATTATTATGATGGTCAATTAAGGTATAAAGGAAACTATGTTAATGGTAAACAACATGGTTATTGGGAATACTATTGGTATAGTGGTGAATTAATGTATAAAATATATTATATATGAAATCAAAAGATATAACACCTCGTAACGAAAAAGGTGAAGAACATGGGTATTGGGAAGAATATTATTCTAATGGTCAATTATGTTATAAAGGAAACTATGTTAATGGTAAACAACATGGTTATTGGGAAGACTATTATAGTAATGGTCAATTAGATTATAAAGGAAACTATGTTAATGGTGAACCACATGGATATTGGGAAGAATATTATCATAATGGTAAATTAGATTATAAAGGAAACTATGTTAATGGTAACAGACATGGTTATTGGGAATACTATTATTATGATGGTCAATTACATTTTAAAGGAAACTATGTTAATGGTAAACAACATGGTTATTGGGAATACTATTATTATGATGGTCAATTAAAAGAAAAAACATATTACATATGAATTCAAAAGATATAACACCATATAACAAAAAAGGTGAACGACATGGTTATTGGGAATGGTATTATGATAATGGTAACTTATGGTATAAAGGAAACTATGTTGATGGTAGAGAACATGGTTATTGTGAATCCTATTATTCTAATGGTCAATTACATTTTAAAGGAAACTATGTTAATGGTAAACAACATGGTTATTGGGAATACTATTATTATGATGGTGAATTAAAAGAAAAAACATATTATATATGAATACAAAAAATATTTGGTAGAATCAAATATTTATGTTAACTTTGTCCTATTGTTTAACTTTTAAAGAAAAGATTATGATAAAACTTAAAAACACTGTCGAAAATGAAATCATTGGCTCATTTGAAAATCAAATTGATTTTATAGAAAAAATAAAATTAATCGCAAAAGAAAATGACGATAACGATATTATAATATCTTCAACATATCACGCAATTGCTTATGTTAATGACTTTTGTGCTAATTTAGAAGTATTTATTGATAAAAATACTATGAAAACTGAATCTTACCTCTGCAAATGCCTTAATTGTGATAATGTCTTATTTGATGAAAACCCACAAATTAATGCCGAAAAACATCTAATTAAAGGAAATGAATTACATATGATTGTAATTAAAGATGATGAAGAATATTACTTCGGTTGCCCAATATGTAATACAGATAGTTTCTTGTCAGATTTTAATTAATTAAAACAAAAAATATCTTTCTTCAGAACATATTTGGTAAAATAAAAAAAAGTTTGTAAGTTTGTAATGTTAAAATAAAAAATATGAAAAAGACAGAAAACAAAAAAACACTCCTTAAAGGTCAAGGAACTAATCAACACACACTTTATGGTGATTTATTGATTAATGAAAGAATTAGTGATTTTGAACCAATAATCGTTAAATCACAAAGTATTTTGAAACACGAAAAACCTAATGGACAATTTTCAAATGAACATAAACCTCTAATTGTTTCTAAAGGTGAATGGCTAATGGGTAAACAAGTTGAATATAACCCAATGAAAAAAACAATCTCACAAATCTGGGATTAATTAATTATTAAACTAATTAAAAAAACCATATTAATAATTTTAATATGGTTTTTATTTTTAATATGAAAACAACAAATATAACACCTCGTAACGAAAAAGGTGAAAGACATGGTTATTGGGAATTCTATTATGTTAATGGTCAATTATGGTGTAAAGGAAACTATCTTAATGGTAAACTTCATGGTTATTGGGAATACTATTATACTAATGGTAAATTAATGTATAAAATATATTATATATGAAATCAAAAGATATAACACCTTATAACGAAAAAGGTGAACGACATGGTTATTGGGAAACATATCATGATAATGGTCAATTATGGTATAAAGGAAACTATATTAATGGTAAACAACATGGGTATTGGGAATGTTATTATACTAATGGTCAATTAATGTTTAAAGGAAACTTTGTAGATGGTATAAAACATGGTTATTGGGAAGTATATTGGGATAATGGTCAATTAGATTATAAAGGAAACTTTGTAGATGGTAAAGCACATGGTTATTGGGAAAACTATTGGGATAATGGTCAATTATCTTATAAAGGAAACTATGTTAATGATAAACAACATGGTTCATGGGAATCCTATTGGAATAATGGTCAATTACATTATAAAGGAAACTATGTTAATGGTAACAAACATGGTTATTGGGAATATTATCATACTGATGGTAAATTAAAATCTAAAATATATTATATATGAATTCAAAAAATATAACACCTCGTAATGATAAAGGTGAAGCACATGGTTATTGGGAAGAATATTTTTCTAATGGTCAATTATCTTATAAAGGAAACTATGTTAATGGTAACAGACATGGTTATTGGGAATCCTATTGGTATAATGGTCAATTATGTTCTAAAGAAAACTATATTAATGGTAAGAAACATGGTTCATGGGAACGATATTGGTCTAATGGTCAATTAGATTATAAAGGAAACTATATTAATGGTAAGAAACATGGTTATTGGGAATACTATTGGAGTAGTGGTGAATTAGAATCAAAAATATATTATATATGAAAAAAGATATAACACCTATTAACGAAAAAGGTGAACCACATGGTTCATGGGAAGTGTATTGGTATAATGGTAAATTAGATTTTAAAGGATACTTTGTAGATGGTAAACGACATGGTTATTGGGAAGAAGATTGGGGCAATGGTAAATTAATGTTTAAAGGAAACTATGTTAATGGTAAACAACATGGTTATTGGGAAAGATATTATCCTAATGGTAAATTAAAAGACAAAATATATTATATATGAAAAAAGATATAACACCTCGTAATGACAAAGATGAAGCACATGGGTATTGGGAATGGTATTATCCTAATGGTCAATTAGATTATAAAGGAAACTATGTTAATGGTAAACTACATGGTTATTGGGAACGATATTGGTCTAATGGTCAATTATGGTATAAAGGAATCTTTGTTAATGATAACAGACATGGTTATTGGGAATGGTATTATGAGAATGGTCAATTATGGTCTAAAGGAAACTATCTTAATGGTAAACAACATGGTTATTGGGAAAGATATTATAATAATGGTAAATCAAATACTAAAATATATTATATATGAATTCAAAAAATATAACACCTTATAACGAAAAAGGTGAACGACATGGTTATTGGGAACGATATTATAATAATGGTAATTTACATTATAAAGGAAACTATGTTAATGGTAATGAACATGGTTATTGGCAATGTTATTATCGTAATGGTCAATTAAGGTCTAAAGGAAACTATCTTAATGGTAAGCAAAATGGGTATTGGGAACGATATTGGGATAATGGTCAATTAGATTCTAAAATATATTATATATGAAAAAAAATATAACACCATACAATGACCAAGATGAACGACATGGTTATTGGGAAGTATATTATCCTAATGGTCAATTAGTTTATAAAGGAAACTATCTTAATGATAAAAAACATGGTTATTGGGAAAACTATTATCCTAATGGTCAATTAGGTTATAAAGGAAACTATCTTAATGATAAAAAACATGGTTATTGGGAAGCCTATTATTCTAATGGTAAATTAAATTATAAAGGAAACTATCTTAATGATAAAAAACATGGTTATTGGGAAGCCTATTATTCTAATGGTAAATTAAATTATAAAGGAAACTATGTTAATGGTAATGAACATGGTTATTGGGAATACTATTATTATGATGGTGAATTAAAAGAAAAAATATATTATATATGAAATCAAAAAATATAAAACCTATTAACGAAAAAGGTGAAAAACATGGTTATTGGGAAGTATATTGGGGTAATGGTCAATTAGATTATAAAGGAAACTATCTTAATGATAAAAAACATGGTTATTGGGAATCCTATTATTCTAATGGTCAATTAGCCTATAAAGGGAACTATGTTAATGGTAAAGAACATGGTTATTTGGAATCCTATTATTCTAATGGTCAATTACATTTTAAAGGAAACTATATTAATGGTAAACTACATGGGTATTCGGAATCCTATTATTCTAATGGTAAATTAAAATCTAAAATATATTATATATGAAAACAAAAGATATATCAAGTTATAATGACCAAGGTGAAGCACATGGTTATTGGGAAGTATATTGGAATAATGGTCAATTATTATATAAAGGAAACTATATTAATGGTAAAGAACATGGTTATTGGGAATGGTATTATGATAATGGTAAATTAAATACTAAAATATATTATATATGAATTTTTTGTCCTATGGTTAGCACCTTTTCATTTTTTATACTAAAAACATGTTTTTATAACGAAATTAACTAAATTCATAAAAAATTAACTAACATTTAATACACTACTTTATGTAAAATCTGTTTTTTTACCAATGAAACCCTAATAATTAATGATTAATCACACTTACATATAGTAATTATATCTAAATTATATATAAACATATTTTATTGGCTATGGGTATTATACTATATTCTCAATAAAAAGATTTTTATTTATCAAAAAAAATATATACCTTTGTAATATGAATTCAAAAGATATAACACCTTATAACGAAAAATGTGAAAGACATGGTTATTGGGAACTCTATTATTCTAATGGTCAATTAAGTTCTAAAGGAAACTTTGTTAATAATAAAAAACATGGTTATTGGGAATCCTATTATTCTAATGGTCAATTACAGTATAAAGGAAACTTTGTAGATGGTAAAGCACATGGTTATTGGGAATCCTATTGGAATAATGGTCAATTATGGTGTAAAGGAAACTATCTTAATGGTAATAAACATGGTTATTGGGAATACTATTATGCTAATGGTCAATTATGGTATAAAGGAAACTATGTTAATGGTAATGAACATGGTTATTGGGAATACTATTATTCTAATGGTCAATTAGATTATAAAGGAAACTATGTTAATGGAAAACAACATGGTTATTGGGAATACTATTGGAGTAGTGGTGAATTAGAATCTAAAATATATTATATATGAATTCAAGTATAATACATATAATTTTTAGTTTATTAATAACAGATATTAGTGAATATAATATTTGTTATAAGGTAATTCATAATGGTAAAACATATGAATGTAAAGAATATAGATATGATGAAGTTGGTTGTATTAATTTCAACAATGGTGATGAAGATATTAAGATATGTAACAATTTCATTTTAATTAAGTTTAATAATAATTAGTACACAAACGTGTACATTATATATGAAGAATAAAAATATATCAAGTTATAATGACCAAGGTGAAGCACATGGTTATTGGGAAGAATATTATAGTAATGGTAAATTATGGTATAAAGGATATTATGTTAATGGTAAACCACATGGTTATTTGGAAGTATATTATCTTAATGGTCAATTACAGTATAAAGGAAACTATGTTAATGGTAAGAGATATGGTTATTGGGAAAGATATTATCCTAATGGTAAATTAAATACTAAAACATATTATATATGAAGACAAAAGATATAAGACCATATAATGATAAAGGTGAACGACATGGTTATTGGGAAAAATATTATCTTAATGGTAACTTATGGTATAAAGGAAACTATGTTAATGGTAACAGACATGGTTATTGGGAATGGTATCATGATAATGGTCAATTAGATTCAAAAATATATTATATATGAAGACAAAAAATATACAACCTATTAATGAGAAAGGTGAACCACATGGTTATTGGGAATACTATTGGGGTAATGGTCAATTACATTATAAAGGAAACTATGTTAATGGTAAACAACATGGGTATTGGGAATGTTATTATTCTAATGGTCAATTAGATTATAAAGGAAACTTTGTTAATGATAATGCACATGGTTATTGGGAAGAATACCATTATAATGGTCAATTAAAAGAAAAAACATATTATATATGAATTCAACAGATATAACATTAAATAATGGACACAAATGTGTACATAAAAAAAGGCAAAAAATAATTTGGTAGATTAAATTATTTGTTATATCTTTGTACCATAAACAAAAAGAGAAATGAATACATCAGAAATCAGAAAAGAGAATTTAATTAACCTTTATAATGAGAAAGGGGAAAAACATGGTTATTGGGATTGTTATTATTGTAATGGTCAATCTTCTAAAGGAAAGTATGTTAATGGTAAACGAGATGGTTATTGGGAAGAATATTGTAGTAATGGTAAATTAGAATATACAGGAAACTATGTTAATGGTAATAGGCATGGTTATTTTGAATACTATTATAGTAATGGTCAATTATTCTCTAAAGGAAACTATGTTAATGGTAAACAACATGGTTATTGGGAAGAATATTGTAGTAATGGTAAATTAGAATATAAAGGATATTATGATATGGGTAAGCAAGTTGATTACAATCCTGATGAACCAAAGATAGTTGAATTAACTTTAAGTGATATTGCGAATAAGTTTGGGATTGATATTAATCAGTTAAGGATAAAGGAATAGAAAAAAAGTTAAAAAAAATATTTGGTAGGATAAAAACTTTGTTATATCTTTGCATCATTGTTTAACAAAACTAAAAAGAAAATGGAAACCAAAAAAACTTATTTTGCTGTAATCAGAGTACCACAACAAACGAAACCTGAAGTTCATTTTAATTTAGAAGATGATAGGCGTAGGATTGAGGACATTATTGATTGGGATATTGCTATTAAAGAAGAATTAGAATTTCTAAGAGATTTATGGGAAAATGATTCTGCAAATGATGGCATTCCTTTTAGTATGTTAGAATCTGACATAACTGAAATAAGATATTGTGAGGGTAGTTATAAAAAGGGTGATATTGTATATGATTCATTTTGGGATGATGGGTCAATAATTACATTTGATAGTGAGGTTGAGTTTTTAGAATATTATTTTATTTTAATTAACAGAAAACCACATCAATGGATTGGTATGATAAGATTAATTAAAAATTATATTTTATCTGAATATGGTTTTGATATTAACATCATTGACACAACAGACATTAATGATGATATTATCAATACTTTGATAAAAAAAATCAAAGATAAGGATAAAAATATTTGGTAGAATCAAAACTTTATTATATCTTTGCACAATAAACAAAAAGAGAAATGAACACTTCAGAAATCAGAAAAGAGAATTTAATTAACCTTTATAATGATAAAGGTGAACGACATGGTTATTGGGAAATATATTGGTCTAATGGTCAATTAATGTATAAAGGAAACTATGTTAATGGTGAAAAACATGGTTATTGGGAATCCTATTGGTCTAATGGTCAATTATGGTATAAAGGAAACTATGTTAATGGTAATGAACATGGTTATTGGGAATACTATTGGGGTAATGGTGAATTATCATATAAAGGAAACTATGTTAATGGTCAAAGACATGGTTATTGGGAAGTATATTGGGATAATGGTCAATTAATGTTTAAATGAAACTATGTTAATGGAAAACAACATGGTTATTGGGAAGTCTATTGGGATAATGGTCAATTATGTTATAAAGGTTATTATGACATGGGAACGAAAGTAGATTATAATCCTGATGAACCAAAAGTAATTGAATTAACTTTAAGTGATATTGCTAATAAGTTAGGTATTGATTTGGATAAGTTAAGAATAAAGGAATAAAAAAATAATTTGGTAGATTAAATTATTTGTTTTACCTTTGTATTATAAACAAAAAAGAGAAATGAACACTTCAGAAATCAGAAAAGAAAATTTAATTAACCTTTATAATGATAAAGGTAACAGACATGGTTATTGGGAAGAATATTTTCCTGATGGTCAATTATCTTGTAAAGGAAACTATGTTGATGGTAAATTACATGGTTATTGGGAATTCTATTATTCTAATGGTCAATTAAGTTCTAAAAAAAACTATGTTGATGGTAAAAGACATGGTTATTGGGAAGACTATTGTTCTAATGGTCAATTAAGTTATAAATGCTATTATGACATGGGCGAACAGGTTGATTATAATCCTGATGAACCAAAGGTAATTGAATTAACTTTAACTGACATTGCTAATAAGTTGGGAATTGATGTGGATAAGTTAAGGATAAAAGAATAAAAAAATAATTTGGTAGAATCAAATCTTTGTTATATCTTTGCATCATAAACAAAAAAAAGAAATGAACACTTCAGAAATCAGAAAAGAAAATTTAATTAACCTTTATAATGATAAAGGTAAACGACATGGTTATTGGGAATACTATTATTCTGATGGTCAATTAGCCTATAAAGGAAACTTTGTAGATGGTAACAGACATGGTTATTGGGAATGGTATTATTATGATGGTAAATTATCTTTCAAAGGGTCTTATTTAGATGGTAAAGCACATGGTTATTGGGAAAGATATTATGTTGATGGTCAATTAATGGATAAAGGAAACTTTGTTAATGGTAAACGACATGGTTATTGGGAAGCCTATTATGAGAATGGTAAATTAGATTTTAAAGGAAACTATGTTAATGGTGAACCACATGGTTATTGGGAAGCATATTATAGTGATGGTGATTTAGATTATAAAGGTTATTTTGATATGGGTGAGCAAGTTGATTATAATCCTGATGAACCAAAGGTAATTGAATTAACTTTAACTGATATTGCGAATAAGTTGGGAATTGATGTGGATAAGTTAAGGATAAAGGACTAAAAAAAAGTAAAAAAATATTTGGCAGTGTCAAATATTTGTTATATCTTTGCATCATTGTTTAACAAAATAAAGGAAAAAGTAACATGGAAAGTATTGAAGTAAAAGCGACCAAGAAGAATGACATGATGTTAATTGACCCACAGAACATTGTTGTGGTTGATAACTTTAATGTTAGAAAGGATTATGGTGATATTGATTCGTTAAGTGAATCAATCATTAATAATGGGCAATTAGAACCTGTTATTTGTGTAAAGATTCGTGGAACGGAACAATACAAATTGGTGGAGGGGCATCGTAGGTTGATGGCGATTAAACAGGCTATTAGTAAAGGGTATGATATACCATATGTAAAAGCCTTGACATTAAGTTCAACGAATGAGGAAGACCATGTATTTGCAATGTTAATAACAGGTACAGGTAAGAAACCATTAACACCATTGGAAGAAGCGGAGGGATATAAGAGGTTGGTTGCATATGGTTATGAAACAAAGGATATTGCAATTCGTGTTGGTAAGTCAAACACTCATGTTTACAATTTGGTTAGGTTGGCTGATATTCCAAAGAAGTTAAAAGATAAGATTGAGAACAATGAGGTATCAACATCGGTTGTAATCCAATTAATTAAACATACCAAAAATGCTGATGATATTGTTTCAGAGATTGAAAAAGCGTTATCTGAAACCAAAGACAATTCAGTTAAAAAGAAAATAACGGCAAAGAATGTTAAAACTTTAATGACACCTTTGCAAAAATTCAAAAGTGCTTGTGCAATTGCCGAAGAAAAAGAATTTAAAAATTCTGATTTATTCAGGAATCTTTTAACAGAAATGTTGAAAAAAGATAGTACACCTGAATCAATTGCTGAAATTTTTTCTTAGTTTCCTTTCCTTTAAAAAAACCCCTATTAATTTAGGGGTTTTTTTTTAAAAATATTTGGTAGAATCAAAACTTTATTATATCTTTGCATCATTGTTTAACATAAAAAAAAAGAAAATGGGAACACGCAGTTTAACACACGTTTTTGAAACTTATTTTGATTCAGAAAAAGACGAAAAAGTTTCAAAGAAATTATTAACAATGTATCGTCAATATGATGGTTATCCAAGTGGTATGGGTATGGATTTGGTTAATTTCTTAAAAGATGGTATTGTTGTTAATGGTATTTCAGTTAATGAAACAAGAAAAGTTTTTAATGGTGCAGGTTGTTTGTCAGCACAACTTGTTGCACATTTTAAGACAGGTTCAGGAGGAATATATATTCAATCCATTAATGATGTTGATTGTTGGCAAGACTATGAATATAACATAATTGTTGATTTTGATTCAAAAGAAATAATTTTTGAGTGTATAAGAACAGGATTTGAAGAAAACAATGAAATTTTATTTTCAGGGAATATTCATGATTTTGAAAAACAATTTGAAGAAATTGTTTCTTAATTAAAATAAAAAAACCCCTATTAATTTAGGGGTTTTTTTTAAAATAATTTGGTAGAATAAAATATTTGTTATATCTTTGCATCATTGTTTAACACATTAAAGGAAAAAAGAAATGAAAAAGATTGAAATTGGTTTGAGTTGTTCACCATCAAAGATTATTAAAGTTGAATCATTTGATGGTATTAAAGTTGTTATTTCAACAAATACTAATCATACATCAGTTATTTATTGTAAACCACAAATAATTAAAGAACAAGCGTTAAATGGTTTATGGCAATTTAACACCATAAATGGTGTCATAAGAAAATTTAATTATAACTATGTTATTGAAGTAACAGATGTTAAAATAGTTAGAGTTGTTTCGGATGTAACAGAACACATTAATTACCTTAAAAAATCTTGTGAATATAAAGAGATTGAGGAATATTTTTCAATAGAACAAAATGAGGAATTCATTATTATTTGGGATAAATATGTTTCAAGGCATATGGGGTTACTTCGTGATAAACTTATTTTAATTAAATAAATGCACACAAATGTGTACATATTTTTTAACCAATTAAAAAGAAAGAAATGAACACTTCAGAAATCAAACGAGAAAATTTAATTAACCTTTATAACGAAAAAGGTGAAAGACATGGTTATTGGGAATCCTATTGGTCTAATGGTCAATTATGGTATAAAGGAAACTATGTTAATGGTAATGAACATGGTTATTGGGAATACTATTGGGGTAATGGTGAATTATCATATAAAGGAAACTATGTTAATGGTCAAAGACATGGTTATTGGGAATCCTATTATTATAATGGTCCTTTATATTATAAAGGATATTATGACATGGGGAAACGAGTTGATTATAATCCTGATGAACCAAAGGTAATTGAATTAACTTTAAGTGATATTGCTAATAAGTTAGGGATTGATTTGGATAAGTTAAGGATAAAAGAATAAAAAAATAATTTGGTAGATTAAATTATTTGTTTTACCTTTGTATTATAAACAAAAAAGAGAAATGAACACTTCAGAAATCAGAAAAGAAAATTTAATTAACCTTTATAATGATAAAGGTAACAGACATGGTTATTGGGAACTCTATCATGATAATGGTCAATTATGTTATAAAGGAAACTATGTTAATGGTCAAAGACATGGTTCATGGGAATACTATTTTTCTAATGGTCAATTATGTGATAAAGGAAACTATGTTAATGGTAAAGAACATGGTTATTGGGAAGACTATTGGTCTAATGGTCAATTATGTTATAAAGGAAACTTTGTTAATGGTAATAAACATGGTTATTGGGAAAGATATTATTCTAATGGTCAATTATGTTATAAAGGAAACTTTGTTAATGGTAAAGAACATGGTTATTGGGAAGACTATTTTTCTAATGGTAAATTATGTTATAAAGGATATTATGACATGGGCGAACAGGTTGATTATAATCCTGATGAACCAAAGGTAATTGAATTAACTTTAACTGACATTGCTAATAAGTTGGGAATTGATGTGGATAAGTTAAGGATAAAGGAATAAAAAAATATTTGGTAGTGTCAAATAGTTGTTTTATCTTTGCCTTATCGTTTAACACATTAAAGGAAAAGAAACATGGAATTAAGTAAAGAACAACGTGATGGTATTAATAATCGTCAGATTAGGGAGGCTATTTTAACTAATGGTGAAAAGGTTAGGATATTTTTTTCAACAAATGGTTTTCTTTGTCAATTTAAGAAAGGTAGTAGAAAGTATGGTTGGAGTTTGCATGAAAGTGAAATTGAAAGGTTAATTGAACCTAAGAAAAGACCTGAAAAGAGTATTGATGAAAAAACATTTAAACTTATTTCAAAGTTTAGGAAAGAAGCATTAAAAGCGAGTTTTACAAATGATTTTATTCGTGATTGTATTGCTTTACCAAAAACATTTGATGAATGGGTTGCAGATGGTAAGAAAACACCTTATCAATATGGTATTACCACAGGTTGTAAAATAACAGGTGATTTGGTTAGTATTGAATCAATTTCAAAGAAATTCAGTTTCAATTATAAAGAATTAATTAAACAGGCTATTAAAGAGCAAAATAACTTCACCACAGGTCGATTTGATTATAATGGATATGATGGGTCAGTTTCTTTTGTAAAAGACGATAAAGGGGATTTTAGAGGGTATTTTGCAAAAGAGTTTAGGAATTGTGGTAATGGTTATTATTATTTATTAATTAACGATAATTATTTCATAGGCTATGATGTAGATTAAAAATTTTGTCTATCATAGTTGGAAGCCTTATCTTTGAAAAAAGATAGGGTTTTTTTTAAAAATATTTGGTAGAATCAAAACTTTGTTATATCTTTGTATCATTGTTTAACACATTAAAGAAAAAAAGAAATGAACACTTCAGAAATCAGAAAAGAGAATTTAATTAACCTTTATAATGAAAAAGGTAAACGACATGGTTATTGGGAAGCCTATTGGAATAATGGTCAATTAAGGTATAAAGGAAACTATGTTGATGGTAAACTACATGGTTATTGGGAATTCTATTTTTCTAATGGTGAATTATATTATAAATGCTATTATGACATGGGCGAACAGGTTGATTATAATCCTGATGAACCAAAGATAATTGAATTAACTTTAACTGATATTGCTAATAAGTTAGGGATTGATGTGGATAAGTTAAGGCTAAAGGAATAAAAAAATAATTTGGTAGAATCAAAACTTTATTATATCTTTGCATCATAAACAAAAAGAAAAATGAACACTTCAGAAATCAGAAAAGAGAATTTAATTAACCTTTATAATGAGAAAGGTGAACGACATGGTTATTGGGAAGACTATTATCCTAATGGTCAATTATGGCGTAAAGGAAACTTTGTTAATGATAACAGACATGGTTATTGGGAATGGTATTATTCTAATGGTCAATTAAGTTCTAAAGGAAACTATGTTAATGGTAATGAACATGGTTATTGGGAATACTATTGGAATAATGGTCAATTAATGTTTAAAGGAAACTATGTTAATGGTAAAAGACATGGTTATTGGGAAGAATATTTTTCTAATGGTGTATTAAGTTCTAAAGGAAACTATGTTAATGATAACAGACATGGTTATTGGGAACAATATCATGATACGGGTAAATTATCTTATAAAGGAAACTATGTTAATGGTAAAGAACATGGTTCATGGGAATCCTATTGGGGTAATGGTCAATTATGTTCTAAAGGTTATTATGACATGGGTAAGAAAGTAGATTATAATCCTGATGAACCAAAGATAGTTGAATTAACTTTAACTGATATTGCTAATATGTGGATAAGTTAAGGATAAAAGAATGAAAAAATAATTTGGTAGAATCAAAACTTTGTTTTATCTTTGTATCATCATTTAAAACATAAAGGAAATGGCACGAAAAAAGTACAATGTATTAAGTCCTGATGGTTTCACAATTTCATTTAATGAAACATATCCATCAAGAAAAAAAGCGTTTGAATCATTTGAAACATGGAAAAAACGCTATGAGGAACAAGGGTATTATTCTTCAAGAGATTATGGTAGAATACCTTTGGTAGATTTGGCTGATTATTGTCAAATAATTGAGGTTTAAATTTGTTTATTTCAAAAACAATTTGTATCTTTGTTATGTAATTAAATAACAACCTGTACCCTTGAGAAAATCGTATTGTTCAGAGAGGAGTCATATTCGTATATGGTACACCCACTAAAGCAGGTGTCAGTATTTGGAGTACACTTTGATAGATAAGCAGGTTTGTTCCGATATAAAGTGGTAAGAGAATAAGGAACAAAATAGTCAGGTGGCGGAATGGTAGACGCTATGGGGCAACAAAAAAACAGAATGTGGAGGTTATAATAATAAAGTTGGAAGGTCTCCACTCCCTACACTACAGGTTCGAATCCTGTTCTGACTGCTATAGGTGAATTCTACTACCTAGAAGTGTAGAAACAATTTTTATTACTATAAAGTTATGAGAAAACATAATGGAGTAAATCATTCAATGACAAAGCCTGCACAGGCAAGACGCAAAAGAGTAATCGAGCGTTTAGAAAATCAGTTACAATCTGGATTTAAAAGAGTATCTATTAAAGATGATTCTGGTAAAAGTACAGATAGTAGAGTAAAACTCACGGATTCTGAAGTTACAAGAATTCAAAAAGAAATTGAGGTTTTAAAAACCCGATGCTAATCAGTATTAACACTTTAATTAAAACAAAAAATGAAAAGTATTTTTGCTATTATTGCATTAGCTTTATTAACAAGCTGTGCCACAATTACTTCAAGCATGAAGCAGGAAGTAACTATCAATGTAAAACCTGACCATGCTAAAGTTTATGTGAATGGGAACAAGGTAGGAGAGGGAAGTTGTACTGCTGAAGTTCCTGTAAAGAAGCGTAACACTATCATTGTCAAGGCGGAAGGGTATGAGAATGCTCAAATTAAGACGCAAAGACAGATTCGTCCAGGGTATTTGATTGGCAATATCGGGATGTGTTTTGTGCCTTATGTAAACTTTTTTGGCTTACCGAGTTTGATTGTTGATGCGTGTACGGGTGCGTGGTATAGGCAAGAAGAAGATGAGTATTATTTTGACTTAGATAAAAAGTAATATCAATCATTCATCAGGTGGATGGTTGAGAAATGTGTTGTTCCCTTGAGAAAGGAATTTAATACCATATAGGGCAAATGGAGGAAACCCTACAACACAGAGGACTTCTCATCCTCAAATAGTCAGGTGGCGGAATTGGTATACGCAGTGGTATGTTAAATGTGGGAATAGACATAATCCCTAACCCTCTTACAATCGTGAGGGCTAACTGCTTGTCTTTTATACAGGTTCGAATCCTGTCCTGACTACTTGTGTTGTTCCCTTGAGAAAGGAATGAAACTGGAATGCAAAGAGAAGAATAGATGTGTAATCTTCTACAACACGGAGGACTTCTCATCCTCAATCAGTCAGGTAGCTCAGTGGTAGAGCAATGAGATGATATCAATGAATGCACAGGTTCGAATCCTGTCCTGACTACTAAAAACAAATTATGGCAGAAGCTCTAAAAGTTATTTTTTTATTCAAGAAACCAGCATGGGATGATTTCAGATTGCCTTACATATTCTTTGGCGTAATTGGATGGCTAGAGATAATCTCTTTGCTAATTTCGATATTTAAGAACTAAACCTAGTCAGGTGGCGGAATTGAGCAGACGCTGATGTTAAAAGAGTTCTTAACTATAGAGAAATACTCTTGGAAACGGCAGAATAATTACTCGTTATAGGCTGGTAATGTAAGAAATTCATACAGGTTCGAATCCTGTCCTGACAACAAAAAAAATTAAAATTTATTTGGTGGTATCAAATATTTGTTTTATCTTTGCATTATGAAAACGAAACATGATTGGAAACAAGGTTTGACCGATAGACATATTACTCAAATTATTCGTAGAAAAATGGTTACAAAAACAAAACCATCAAAGAAAATCTACAACAGAAAACATACACAAATGTGTACATCATTTTAATTAAACCAAAATGAACAAATATATTTACATCCTATTCAGCACAGATGAACACCACTCAAAAAATTCATATAACCTGATAGGTGCCTTTGATGAAAAACAAAAAGCAATTAAAGCATCAAATGAATTCGATGGATATAATCTAACCGAAACAGATTTTGATAATTTAAATTTAATTAATCAAACACAAGGTCTTGAAATAAACCAAATTAATTAAAATGGAAAATCAACAAACATATTTCCAAACACTACCAAGTAGAATTAGACATTATCTTCTTGAATGGAAAGATGATAACTTAGATTCATATCTAAAAAGTTATGGTGAACTTAGATTAAAAGATATGACCCAAGAGCAAATACATGAATTATTTTCAATAGCAACAACTAATGATTCAGCATGGTTGGCAAAATTAAAATAATATTTTGAATATATCAAAACTTTATTATATCTTTGCATCATAAACAAAAAGAAAAATGAATACATCAGAAATCAGAAAAGAAAATTTAATTAACCTTTATAACGAAAAAGGTGAACGACATGGTTATTGGGAAGACTATTGGTCTAATGGTCAATTATGTTATAAAGGAAACTTTGTTAATGGTCAAAGACATGGTTATTGGGAAAGATATTATTCTAATGGTAAATTATGGTATAAAGTAAACTATGTTAATGGTAAAGAACATGGTTATTGGGAAGACTATTGGTATAATGGTCAATTATGTTATAAAGGTTATTATGACATGGGTAAGCAAGTTGATTATAATCCTGATGAACCAAAGTTAATTGAATTAACTTTAAGTGATATTGCAAGTAAGTTAGGTGTTGATGTGGATAAGTTAAGAATAAAAGAATAAAAAATAATTTGGTAGAATCAAAACTTTGTTTTATCTTTGTATCATAAACAAAAAGAAAAATGAACACTTCAGAAATCAGAAAAGAAAATTTAATTAACCTTTATAACGAAAAAGGTGAAAGACATGGTTTATGGGAAGTATATTGGTCTAATGGTCAATTAAGGTATAAAGGAAACTATGTTGATGGTAAACTACATGGTTATTGGGAATCCTATTTTGATAATGGTCAATTATTGTGTAAAGGAAACTATGTTAATGATAAACGACATGGTTATTGGGAAGACTATTGGTCTAATGGTAAATTATTTTATAAAGGTAACTATGTAGATGGTAATGAACATGGTTATTGGGAATCCTATTCTTCTGATGGTCAATTATGGTATAAAGCTTATTATGACATGGGTAAGCAAGTTGATTATAATCCTGATGAACCAAAGGTAATTGAATTAAGTTTAAATGAAATAGCGAGTAAGTTAGGTATTGATGTGGATAAGTTAAGAATAAAGGAATAAAAAATAATTTGGTAGATTAAATTATTTGTTATATCTTTGCATCATAAACAAAAAAAAAAGAAATGAACACTTCAGAAATCAGAAAAGAAAATTTAATTAACCTTTATAATGAAAAAGGTGAACGACATGGTTATTGGGAAGGCTATCATGATAATAGTCAATTATATTTTAAAGGGAACTATGTTAATGGTCAAAGACATGGTTATTGTGAAGACTATTGGTCTAATGGTAAATTATGTTTTAAAGGAAACTATGTAAATGGTTACAGACATGGTTCATGTGAATCCTATTATTCTAATGGTCAATTATCTTATAAAGGTAACTACGTTAATGGTAAAAAACATGGTTCATGGGAAGAATATTATGATAATGGTCAATTATGGTCTAAAGGTTATTATGACATGGGAAAGCAAGTTGATTATAATCCTGATGAACCAAAGTTAATTGAATTAACTTTAAGTGATATTGCAAGTAAGTTAGGTATTGATGTGGATAAGTTAAGAATAAAAGAATAAATTAAAACGAAAGAGGAAAAAAACCTTATCTGCAACGGATAGGGTTTTTTTTATAAATTTATTTGGAGATATAAATTATTTGTTTTATCTTTGTGACATCGTTTAACAATTAACAAAATTAATTATGGTTATTGAAAAACTTAAAACACATGGAGAAACAATTAATGTTATTGGTTTTGGTGATTTTTTAAATGGTAAAAAACATGGTGAATGGAGATATGTTCCCCATATTATTAATGAAAATTACCATTTCTATAAAACAATTTCAACCATTTTAGAGGGTACTTACGAAAATGGTAAAAAACATGGTGAATGGATAGAATACACTCATCATAATCAATTAAGACAAAAAACTAATTGGGTTAATGGTCGTTTATGTGGTGATTTTTTTGAATATACACGTGGTGTAACATCATTATTAAACCCTGATGGGATAGCGGTTAAAGGCTCTTTTAATAATGGTAAAAGAGATGGTATTTGGTTATTTTGGGATAGTTTTATTACAGATATTACAACCTACAAAAACGATAAAAAAAATGGGGCATTTGCTCAATTTTTTGTTAAACAGGAGTGGATAACTCAATCTAAGTGTCGTAATTATATGAGTGGTAGAATAGGTTATTATGAAAATAATAAGAGAGTTAAGGTAATAGAAAATATTGATATGGGGACATCACACGTTGAATTTATTTCAATATGTTTTAAAAAACATTTTGGCAAAAAAGAATTTTCAGGTTTTGTTTGGAAATAATTAAATTTTGTTTTATCTTTGTGGTGTCGTTTAACAATTAAACAAAAAAAAACATTATGAGTAATTTGCTTTCAACAAACAATGCCAAAACTATCAAAGGCGAAAAAAAGGGTTATCGTACATATATTATGTATCTTTCCCCTTACAAAAACAATTCCAAAGGTAAAAATCTTTGCCCAAACGCTTCAAAAGGTTGTTCCGAGGCTTGTTTATTCTTTTCAGGTATGGGAGGTATGTTTACCAAAATTCAACAAGGTAGGATTAACCGAACTGAGTTATTTTTAACTAACAGAAAGGCTTTCATGTTTAAACTTTATTCTGAATTATTGGAAATTTCAGGTAAAAAAGATAATATGATTCCTGTAGTTAGATTAAACGGAACTTCTGATATTCCTTTTGAAAATGTTAAAATCTTTGATGATAAAACAATATTTGAATTATTTCCGAATATTCAGTTTTATGACTACACAAAAAATCATAAAAGATTTACAAAGGTCTTACCAAAAAATTATCATTTAACTTTCTCAAGAGATGAAACAAATGATAAACTGGCTGAAAAATTACTTAAAAAAGGATTTAATGTTGCCTATGTATTTAATAAACTACCAAAAACCTACAAAGGATTTAAAGTAATTAATGGTGACGAAAATGACCTTAGATTTAATGATGGTAGTGGTGTTGTTGTTGGTTTAAAGTACAAAAAAGCAACAAATAAAGGTGCTTCAATAATAAACAAGAATGCACTTAAGAATGGATTTGTTATCATGAATGATTAACAAATAATCTAATTAAAATAAAAAGGTAGGCTAATAACCTACCTTTTTTTTAGTACACAAATGTGTACATTTATTTTAATTAACTTGAAAAAATAATTAAAATAACCTTTGCAGATTAAAAAATCTTTTCTTACCTTTGTAATAACTTAAAGAAAAAAATATGAATATTAAAGATTTTGCAAAGGAATTAAATGAACTAATTGAAGAAAATAAAAAACTAAAAGAAACACTAGAGCTTTATAAACTTCAATTAATTGTTTTACTTATTAACAATGAAGGTAAAATTAAAGATTTAGATTATCCTAATCTTACTAATATAGATTTAGATAAAATAATAATTGGTGTTGGTATGGAATCATGCTCACTATATCCTAGAATAAACGGAGAAAAAATGCTAATTAAATCATGGGAAGATTTACCATTAAAAACAAAATAGTATTAATTAACTTTCATATCTTTAATCTAACCTGAATTAACTTATTTAAATTAAGTCGATTCAGGTTATTTTATTTTAATTAAAAAACAATTAGATTCATGCTGGTAGATTCATGCTGGTAGATTCATGCTGGTAGATTCCCTTTATTATATATATATATATATATATATAGTAAAGGGTCTTTTTATTTAGAATGATTCTAAATTTCTAAATTAATTAAAAAAAAGTTTGTTAGGGTATTGCTAATTAAAAAAATGGTTGTATCTTTGTGCCATGTTTAACTCTAATCAAAATAAACACATGGACATTTTAACTAACATTCAGTCAAGCGGAAACCACATTAATAACCTGAAAAGTCAGGTATTAACCGCTAAAAAAATCCAACTTCATACAGGTATGGAGGGATTTAATTCACCTAAATCATTCGGTATTTACAAAAATACGGGTGGTGATGCGTTAGGTATCGTTGGGGATGTATTTGAACCAATGAATCTTCAATTGTTTTTAGATGCAATTGAACATTCAGTCCTTAGTTCAAATGCTGATGTTGATTTGAATAAATTAACATATCATGAATACTATGGTGGTGGTAAGGTTGTTTTCAGATTACCTTTGAAAAAATATGAAATTAAAACTCCTATGGTAGGTGATACCCTTGAAACCGCTTTGGAATTTCGTACAGGATTTGATGGTATGACAAAAATTTCATTAGGGTTCTATGCTCTTCGCCTATGGTGCACCAATGGTGCAAAAAATTGGCAAAAGGATGTTGCTATTTCTATGAAAAATACAACAAAAAACCAAGCAAAGGTGATGACATTCACAGATGAAATTTTCAAAGTTATTTCAATGACTGAAAATTATGTTAATTGTTTGAATGATGCTACCTTAAAGCAAATTACTCAATCCGATATTGATAAGTTTTTAACTAAACTTACAGGGTATGATGTTAAGGCTTATTCAGACCTTACCACTCGTTCCCGTAATATCTTAGATTCTGTAAATAACTCAATTGCTATTGAGATGCAAAATACAGGTAATAATGCTTTCAGCCTATTACAGGGTATTACTCGATATACTACTCATGAACTTGCAAAGGGTAACATTGAAAAATTACTTTATGCTTCAGCAAGTGAAATGAACGCCAAGGCACATGAATTAATTTTCGCCACAAATTAAACTTAGGTTTAATTAAATTAAAAAAGGGAATGTAACAATTCCCTTTTTTTTTGCCTTGTATTGAATTATCTTATTATTTCCGTATCTATCTATCATTTTACAATTCAAGTTTAACAGACAGGCTAAAAATAGGGTTTATGGTGATTCTGGGAATTAGTATTAAGTTAGTTTTTTGATGTTGGTAATTATCTTAATTAAATTAAAAAGGGAATGTAACAATTCCCTTTTTTTTGCCTTGTATTGAATTATTTTATTAATTCCATATCTACATATCATTTTACGATTAAAGTTTAACAGACAGGCTAAAAATAGGGTTTATGATGATTCTGGCAATTAGTATTAACTTAGTTTATTGATATTGGTGATTATCTTAATTTAAGTTAATATATTATACACAATTGTGTATATATTAATTATTATAATGTATATTAATATATAATATATATAACATATAAAATATATAAAGTAAATACTTCAATAAATAAAATATTACATATTGGATATAATTTAAAATATAAAAATTATTTAAAATTATTAATATACAATAAATAGATAATTCAATTTACGAAATATATATTTTAATTATTGAAATAATTTAATATACTATAATATACAATAATTATATAATTCAATTTACGAAATATATATTTCAATAATTGTATTATTTAAAATATAAATAATTCAAAATCCGTATTATTTTTTTATATAAAAAAAATAAAAGCCAGGTTGGAGTACACTCTCTCGCCTTGTCAGGGCAACCCTTAATCCTTATCAGATTACATTGTAAAGATACCAGGAATAATTGGAATAAAAAAATTAATTAAGATAAATTTTTAACCTATTTATCAACACACTTATTAACATATTCTTATGATTAATTGTGGATAAATATGTGGATAAAAATGTGGTTTTGTTTGTCGGTGGTATTGAAATAACCTATATCTTTGTACTATTAAATTTCACTCTTAACTAATTCATTTATGGAAAGTACGCAAGTAACAAAATCAACCGCATTAGATGTGGTTGTAGCCTTGAAAAAGGCAACAAGTAAAACAAATGTAACATTTGTTTCAATCCGTAAGTACACTAACAAATATGGTGAAATTGCCAATCACCTTATTAACGTTGGTGCATCCTATTCTAAGGCTAAGGAAAGAGATATTGAGTTTTTGAAACATTTAGATTTGGATTCAAATGAATTTGAATTTAAGTCGGCTAAGGCTCTGTTAATTGAGGCTAAACAAGCCTTAATTGAATCTTTTGAGAATCCTAATGAGAATCGTAGCCAAGGGCAAATTGAGGCTTATACAGCCATTGTAGATGGTGTTAAGGTTCATAATGAATCTGGAAAGGTTTATGTTTATGGTTATCGCCAAAACAAGACTATTTTACAGGATGGTGTTTATCCTGTGGTTAAGTCAAGACCTTTGACAATTGCAAAGGATGAAATTCGTAAGTTACTACGGACATCGAAATATACCCAATATGTATTAGATAATGTTGGGGAAATTCGTGCCAATGGTGAAACTTTGGAACTTTAAATAGTACGGAATCTGAAATAATAAGGTTGATGGAATATTCTATCAACCTTATTATTTTATTTTAATATATTCCATTTTTCGTATTATTAATATAATTAAATAATTCATTTTTCGTATTAATTTTATATATAAAAAAAATAAAAGCCAGGTTGGAGTATACTCTCTCACTTTGTCAGCGACCCTTAATCCTTATCAGATTACATTGTAAAATTACAACCAATATTTGACAATTCCAAACAATTAAGAAAAAAAATATTTTTTTAATTTTATGTCGGTGGTATTAATATATTCCCTATATTTGCCTTATCGTTTAACACTTAATTAAAATAAACATTATGGAATTATCAGTTGCAGAAAATTTGGCGGTTTCTTTAATGAAACAACATGGTATTTGGGAATTGGGTTGGCGTTTTGAATTTAACAATCATTTAAGGGCGTTTGGCGTTTGTTCCTATGGAAACAAGTCTATTCAATTGTCAAAGCATTTAACTCGTTTAAATGACCTTGAAATAGTCAAAGATACAATCCTACATGAAATTGCCCATGCTATTGCAGGGTTTAAAGCCCATCATGGTTATCAGTGGAAATTGGTTTGTATTAAGATAGGTGCAAAACCTGAGAGATGTTATGATTCAGATAAAGTTAATACGCCTAAATTAAAATACTTTGCGGTTTGTGGCGGTTGTGGTGAAACATACGAAAAGGCAAGGATTAAATTAAAAGAGGTAAAAAGGGCGTGTAGATGTCAAGCACATAAAAGTTGGGAAAATAAGATATTGCTTGAATTTAAAGAGAGGTATTAAATAGTGGGTTAATTGGTTGGAAACCCTATCAAAAAAAGATAGGGTTTTTTTTTTAATTTATGTCGGGGGTATTGAAATAATACATATCTTTGCATCATCGTTCAACACTTAATTAAAATAACATTATGACAAACTACCTGAAAAACAAAACGATTAAAAAGAGGTTAGAAATTTATTCAACCTTTACTGAAATTCCGTTAGATGATATTATTAGCGGAATTGATTTAATTAAGTACATTAAAAAGTACGAAATTAAATTAGGGTGCGATTGTGGTTGTGGCGGTGATTCAATTGATATTGATAAATATTTTATTGGTATAACTGCTACATTTGATATATTTACAAAACGTAAATAATCAAATTAAAAAATAATAAGGTTGGTAGATATTCTATCAACCTTATTATTCATTTTTCGTATTAATTAATAAATTAAATAATTCAATTTATGAAATAATTATTTTTTATATAAAAAAATAAAAGCCAGGTTGGAGTATACTCTCTCACTTTTTCAAGCGACCCTTAATCCTTATCAGATTACATTGTAAAGATACAAGGAATAATCGGAATAAAAAAATTAATTAGGATAAATTTTGAATTTATTTATCCACAATTAAGATTTTTTTTCTCGTAGGTATTCAATCTCCGTTGTGTTTCGTTATAGTGGCTTAATACATTCATTGCACGATTAATTTCTTGAGGTGTGAAATTTTGTTCACTTGTTTTACCCAATTTGAATCGGTGGTTGTGCATTAAGATTTCAACTGCTTTATTTAATTCCATAGTGATTAAAAAATGTCATTACAAAAGTATAACCAATTATTGACAATTGCAAGAAAAAAAAGTTAAAATTAATTAAAAATAATTTTGGTTTTTTGTTGGTGGTATCAAAATAAGTCCTATCTTTGCATATCGTTTTACAATTAAACAATTTAACACAATGGTAACAAAACAAGAAATTCAAGAATGGATTAAAAACAATCCTTATGCGACAAATTCAAAATTGGTTAAACAATTTGGGCTTAGCAAACAAAGGGCATCAGCAAATTTAATTGCTTATCGTAAGAAAAAAGGAATTAAAAAGAGTGTAGGGGCATTTAATAATGAAAATGGGAATGGTAAGCAAAAAGCAAGAAATATCATTATTAAACACATTTACAAAAGCGGTCTTAATTCAGGAAAAATATTATCCTTACCCTTTTCAAAATGTAATATTGAAAAGCAAATATTATCCGAAATTGGAAAGAAATTTAGTTTTATCGGATATGAAAGGGATGAAAAGGTTTATTGGAAAATGTTTAAAACTATCCAAAAACATAAATTACCAATATATCCAATGTTGGGTGATATTGGATATGAATTAGAAACAGCACATGAAGACAAATACAATCATCTTATTTTAGATTATTGTTGTCAATTGGGTACTATCGTTGAAGATATGAAAAGTATGTTTCAGGCTAATATCGTGCAAGTTGGTGGTATTGTTGCAATAACCTTATCAAAGCGAATTAATAAACTTGGTCAATCATCTAAGGTTTATGGTGAAATGAAAAGGTTAATTAAGAATGAAAATGATATTGAAACAATACACGCTTTTAAAACATTTTTCTCAAAAGTTTGTGGGTTCAATTATTCAATAGAAGAAATATTTGAATATCATGATACCTGCTCAATGGCTCTAATAATAATAAAGCGGTTGAAGTAATAAGTTAATTAAAAAAACCCTATCAAAAAAAAGTTAGGGTTTTTTTAATTTTTATTTGGTAGAATCAAAACTTTGTTTTATCTTTGTGGTATCGTTAAACACTTAAAAAAAATAATTAAAATGGAAACCAATCAAGAAAAAAATGAAATCATTTCAGCAATAAAAAATATTATTGATGAATTTGGTATGTTTACAACATTTGATGTTGAAAGTGAATCATCACCTATAATTGGAGAGCTTGGTTCTGCTATCATGCTTGGTGAAAAATTTATGTTAAATGGTGTTAATGGTTATTTATATTTAAATGGTGATGAAAATGAAAGGTCTGTTGATTTTTTCACTTATGAAGAATTATCAATTGATTGTTTACAGGATATCTTAAACCTTGCTAACATTTATCAAAAAATTCAAGGTGATATAGAATGAAAACATTTGGATATATCAAAACTTTGTAGTATCTTTGTGGTATCGTTAAACACTTAAAAAAAAATAATCATGGTTAAAGTTCAGTTATTTGCTTTTGACAAAAATAGTTCAGAGCATATTGGTACAACAATAATGGCAAGGGATAAACAAGAATTTAATTTATCTGTTGAAGAATTTTTAATGGGTGTCCCTTACACAAGGTATTACATTGAATTTATTTCAGATGAACCTTTAACAGATGAACAAAAAGAAATTGTGGAGGATTTTGAAATAGAATTTCAATAGTAAAATTTTTGTTTTTTGGTTAAGTTGTGAACGAAAAAACCTGTCTGTAAAAAGATGGGTTTTTTTTACATTTTATTTGGTAGTGTCAATTATTCCTTGTATCTTTACAATGTAATCCAATAAGGGATTAAGGGTTGCCCTAACAAGGCGAGAGAGTATACTCCAACCTATATTATATTTTTTTTTATAATTAATTTTTTTTACAAAATGCTTGTTTAATTAAATTAGTTTATATATCTTTGTATTCACAATTTAATTAAAAACAATATGGAACAGAAAATTCAGGATGGTATCTTTTTTGTGGCGGTCTTTATTGGTATCGTTGCAATTGCTTTAAGGGTGATACAAATTATTTTACTTTTTTTGTAAAATTATTTGGTAGAATCAAAATTTTGTTTTATCTTTGTGGTATCGTTAAACACTTAAAAAAAATTAAAGTTATGGGATTTTTCAGTTGGAAAACAATGGATACTAATAAAAGTATCCCAAACATTCACTCAAACAGACAACCTTTTAAGGTGGTTATGTTAGATGATAAAGGTAATCAATGGGTGGAAACCGAATATGATGGTTGTGGTGTATTTGGTGGTAAGGATTATTATGAATTACTCGCTGAAATGAATGGTGTTACATCAACCTTACAAGGTGAAGAATATACCGATGAAGTGAGAAGTAAAGGTATTAATATCGCCTTTAAAGATAATCCGAATGGTGATGGTACAAAAGGTGTAAAATACCCTAATTTGGTTGAGAAACCTGAAAATTGGGTGTATGATGAAACAGGTTGTGAATCATGCGAATTTCAAGGTTATTTCTATGATGATAACTATGAAGATGATGACGATTTTAATGAAGATGATTTTTAATTAAGTTTTTGTTTTGGTTAAGTTGTGAACGAAAAAACCTGTCTGTAAAAAGATGGGTTTTTTTTTACATTTTATTTGGTAGTGTCAATTATTTGTAGTATCTTTGTACTATAAAATATAATTCCATTCAAAAAAACCTGTCTGTAAAAAGATGGGTTTTTTTTTACATTTTATTTGGTGGTGTCAATTATTCCTTGTATCTTTACAATGTAATCTGATAAGGATTAAGGGTTGCCCTAACAAGGCGAGAGAGTATACTCCACGCTACATGATATTTTTTTTAACAAAAATTAATTAATTTTTTTTACAAAATGCTTGTTTAATTAAATTAGTTTATATATCTTTGTGTTCACAAATTAACAAAAACAATATGGCACACAAAATTTCATCCGCTTCGTTATTTGAGGTTATTAATCGTGAGGCTAATAACCATGGTTCTGAATTTACCATTAAATCACTTAGGACAGGTAAGGACTATACCTATAAAATTAGCCGTTCTTTATTTAAAGGGAATTGGTACACTCATGTTAAGGTTGAAACCGAGTATCAAAATTACATTAGATTAGGTTTTTTCTCGCATGGCAAAATAATCAATAAAGGACAAATTATTGATTCCGCTTCGGCAAAAGCAATTGCATGGACTTTAGATAATGTTCAAAAGAAAAACTTTAATTTGTTGGATAATTCAATTGAGGTTTTTCATACAGGGTCTTGCCTTGTTTGTGGCAAAAAATTAACTGATGCAAATAGTATCGAAATTGGTTTAGGGCCTATTTGTAGAAGTAAATAATATTTCATATAATGAAATTGAATAGGTTAATCTGATTAATCTATTCAATTTTATTATTTTTTATATAAAAAAACATTATGTAGGTTGGAGTATACTCTCTCACTTTTTCAAGCGACCCTTAATCCCCTATTGGATTACATTGTAAAGATACAAGGAATAATTGGAATAAAAAAATTAATTAGGATATTTTTTTAAAAAAAAAGTTAAAAAAAAATATGGTGGTTTATGTCGGTGGTATTAATAAATTATGTATCTTTGTCATATCGTTAAAAACTTAATTAAAATAACATGATAGTTCTAATCGCAAAACAAAACGAAGATTTGATTCAGTCAATGATTCCGAACAAAAAATTGAAGTTTGAAGAATCAACAAAAAACACAACAACATTTAAAGTTAGCAAAAATGTGTTTAATACACTTTTTAATGAACTGCGTTATCAAAACTACAATCCATACGCATTAATGACTTGGTGAAAAAAAAATTAAAAATTTTATTTGGATATATCAAAACTTTGTTATATCTTTGTGGTATCGTTAAACACTTAAACAATTTAAAGTATGTCAATGTTCAGAATTACACAAAACAAAGGTTTTCAAATGACTTTTGAAAATGGTTGCACAATTTCAGTTCAATTCGGGTATCGTAATTATTGTGATAATTACGATAATCATCCTGATGGTTATGATTTTTCTAATGGTAAAACAATGGTTGAATCGTCTGATGCTGAAATAGCAATAATCTTACCTAATGGTGAATTTTATGACTTTGGTAATGATTTGGTTAAAGGTTATTGCTCTGCTGATGAAGTTGCTGATTATATTAAATTAGCAAAAGAAATATAAAACGAGAGAGAAAAAAACCCTGTCAAAAAAAGATGGGGTTTTTTTAAATTTTATTTGTATATATCAAAACTTTGTTGTATCTTTGTAGTGTAAATAAAAAAATGTTATGAAAAAAATTGGGGTTCTTTTAATGTTTGTTGGAACATTTATTATGGTGTTATTAATTCATCATATTATGTTGTTTGGTCTTGAGTTACCTTTACTTTTGTTGGTTGGTCTTGTTGAATCAATTGGGTGTTTTACTATGGGTTATGTTGCCTATAAAAGATAATTTCTGTTTGTTTTTGTTTTAGTGTTAAGTTGTGAACGAGAAACCCTGTCTGTAAAAAGATGGGGTTTTTTTTATTTTTTATTTGGATATATCAAAACTTTGTTGTATCTTTGTATTGTAAATAAAATGGTCAGGTGGCGTAATGGTATCGCAGAGTCTGCATTAGTCTGATTCATTTACAGGTTCGAATCCTGTCCTGACTACGAATGGAAAGTCCGAGTTCGATTCTCGGTGATAGCATAATGGGTAATGCGTCGGTTGTACCGAAGATATGGGTTCGAATCCCAAGGTTGGTGTAATGGGTAGCACGTCCAAGTTATTAAAATAGTCAGGTGGCGGAATGGTATCTGCTTCACCTAAGAAGTGGTTAGATGATAGGGTGATATCAATATCTAACTACCACAGGTTCGAATCCTGTCCTGACTGCTAATTTTTTTTTTTGGTTAAGTTGTGAACGAGAAACCCTATCTGTAAAAAGATGGGGTTTTTTTTTATTTAATTTTTTTTAAAAAAATTTAAACAAAAATTTGTTTTTCTCAATAAAAAGTAGTTACTTTGACCCATTGTTTAACACTTAAAGGAAAAAGAAACATGAAAAACAAAGTAAAAACAAACAAGACAATTACAATTGGAGTTAATGATTATGCTTCATTGTTAATCTTACCTTTTAACAGACCTATTAACCAAAAGATTGTTTTAGAGTTAGTTGAATCGGTAAAAAGAAACGGACAAACAAGACAAGTTTTATTAGTTAGAAAACCTAATAATAAATTGTATGTTGTTGATGGACAACATTTAATTAGAGCAATGGTAAGCCTTAATTTACCTATTGAATGTCGTATTGTTGAATGTAAAACAGATACTGAAATTGTACAATTAATGATTGATACAAATAACACAGGGAAAAAATGGTCATTCGATGATTTTATCAATAGTTGGAAAGAAACAGGAAATAAAGATTATTTCACGCTTCAAAACTCAATTAAACACATTTACAGAAATCACATTCAATCGTCTGTTATCCCAATGGCTTACCTACAAGTTAAACGTAGAACTACTGCTGTTAGAATTGTTAAAAAAGGTGATTTTGTAATAAAAGATAGGGAAAGGGCTGAATTTTTACTTAATTGCCTTGTTGATGTTCACAGATTTTTACCCCCTACAAGACAAGTGAATCAAATGTTTATGCGTCTTATGCTTACTATTGGTATTAGGTATGAACATAGTAAAATGTATAAAAACCTATCAATTGAAGCAACAAATGGTATTGACTTAACTCATTTAAGCGAAGAAGGTATTTTTAATAAACTATTAAAAATTTATAACAAATAATTTGATTATATCAAATATTTGTTGTATCTTTGTATTATGTTTTAAGTTTAATAATTTTAAGGTTAAACCCTGTCTGTAAAAAGATGGGGTTTTTTTTATTTTTTATTTGGATATATCAAATATTTGTTTTATCTTTGTATTGTAAATAAAATGGTCAGGTGGCGGAATTGGTAGACGCACCGAGTGAGCGGTGGAGGTAATAGTCAATAACTCCTAATAGGTTCGAATCCTGTCCTGACTGCTAATTTTTTTTTTGGTTAAGTTGTGAACGAGAAACCCTGTCTGTAAAAAGATGGGGTTTTTTTTATTTTATTTGGATATATCAAATATTTGTTTTATCTTTGTATAGTCAAACAAAAAACAACATCATGAAAAACATTAAAAGTATTTTAACTTCTGTCGGTATTGTAGCACCAATTATAGGTGTTTATTTACTAATCGTATTAATCAATCATTTATACCTATTTGGGTTTAATGAACCTGTAATCCTGTCAATAGGGGTCATAGAATTAATTGCTTGTATCATTATGAGTTATTTTGCCTATTTCAAAAAATAAATCAATCACACACTTTAATATAACAACAATGGAAAACAAACTTGAAAAAAACATCGTCTTATTGTCAATATCATTCGGTGTTATCGGAATCATTGGATTAGTAATTTGGGAACTATCTAAATTCTAATTAATTTTTAATCCAAATAACCTAAAAAAAATAATAGAATATCTGTTATTTTTTTTACATTTTATTTGGTGGTGTCAAATATTCCTTGTATCTTTACAATGTAATCTGATAAGGATTAAGGGTTGCCCTAACAAGGCGAGAGAGTATACTCCAACCTACATGATATTTTTTAATATGAATAATAACTAATTCATAATTTGAATAATATATTACGAAAATTAAAATATATTATATTTGAATTATATCATATTATATGAATTAAAAAAAATGTAAAAAAAATGTAAAAAAATGTTTGCGGTATTAAAATAATTGTTATCTTTGCATATCCAATTATTACAGAAACAACGAGCAATAATTAATTGGATTTTTTTTTTGGGTTAAAGTGAAAAAAAACCTTATCTGCAATGGATAGGGTTTTTTTTTTTAAAATATTTGGTGGAATCAATTATTTGTTTTATATTTGCATTATCGTTTAACACATTAAAAAATAATGGCAAAGATTAAAGAATTATACGAAAATGCGAAATTAGCAAAAGTTGGTTCAACGTGTAAATGCCCAAGTTGTGAAACTGAATTTGTTAAAACAAACTACCAACAAGCATTTTGTAAATCAAAAAAAGGAACTGTTTGCAAGGATAGATATTGGAATACAGTTACACCCGAAAAACGAAATAATACTACAAGAATTTCACCTGCAAGTGCGTTATGGTTAATGAAAAATGATACACCAATTGTATTAGGATACGGAATATCACAACGAGAAATTGATAAGGAGGATAGATTAACAATGGAACTCGAAGATGATGGTAGTTTGGGTGGTGTGGTTGAAAGATGTAAATGGTGCGAATGCCTGATTTGTAGATGTGATGATTCATTATTAATGAACTAACCATTGGATATGTTTACGCACATTCAATAAAATAATTTTTTTATTTGGTTATATCAATTATTTGTTTTATATTTGCATTATCGTTTAATACTTAAAACAAAATAACAATGGAAAAAATTAATCTTGATTCGTTTGAGTTAGTTCAACTCAAAAAAAGGTTGTGGGTAATTAAAGTCGAATATGATACTATATTCGGTGAAGGGGCATCAACAACTGAAACCCTTAAGTTTTGTAAAGATAAGGTTGAACAAAACTTTTATTTCGCCAATCCTGAAACAAATCTTAATGTTGTTATTGGTCATTTGGCATTGTTCCTTAATGATATCCCCTATAACAATTTCTCAAAGGTATTTGAAATGGAAACCCCTTTTATGGCGTTTATGAGAGAAAATAAATTAGAAATCTGTCTTAATTAAGATAAGGTAATTAATAAGGTTGGTTACATTAATCAACCTTATTATTTTATCTTATTATATGAATTTAATTGCATACACAAATGTGTACATTTATTTTAAATAATTGTTGCACGTATTAAATTAATTAGTATATTTGCATATTCAATTCACAATTTAATTTTGTAATCATGAAAATAATTGGTGTCCTTTTAATCCTTGTCGGCTCAATTGTTATTGGTTTATCCATTCACTATGTTATTAGTGTTGGTAAAATACCTTCAATCATTATGGTCGGATTTTTTGAAGCAATAGCCTGTATTGTTATTGGTTATTTCGCATATAAAAAAGAATAAGAAACTTAAATAATCCAATTTTTAAATAATTCACTTTATGAAATATAATAAGGTTGGTATATTCTATCAACCTTATTATTCATTTCTCGTATTATATAGTTCATTTCTTGTATTATATATTTCATTTCTCGTATTAATTTTATTTTATATATAAAATAAAAGCCAGGATGGAGTACACTCTCTCGCTTCCCAGCGACCCTTAATTCAGTAACTGAATTACACTGCAATATTAAGGGAATTAATTGACAATACCTAATTTTTTTAACCCTATTTATCCACAATTAATAATTAAAATATGTGGATAAAAATGTGGTTATGTATGTTATTGGTATTGATATTTCCTATACTTTTGTAGTGTTCAATTTAATTTAACCTTTTAAACATTTTAGTAATGGAACAGCAAGTATCAACAAAATCAACCGCATTAGATGTGGTTATTGCTTTGAAAAAAGCAACAAGTAAAACAAATGTAACATTCGTTTCAATCCGTTCTTACACTAATAAGTACGGAGAAATTGCCAATCACCTAATTAATGTTGGTGCATCCTATTCTAAGGCTAAGGAACGAGATATTGAGTTTCTTAAAAATTTGGATTTGGATTCAAATGAATTTGAATTTAAGTCGGCTAAGGCTCTATTAATTGAGGCTAAACAAACCTTAATTGAATCCTTTGAGAAACCTGATTTTAATCGAAGTGAAGGTCAAATAAACGCCTATACTAATATCATTAAGGGCGTTAAAGTACACAATCAAACAGGGGATATTTACATTTTCGGGTATCGGGAAAATAAGACAATTTTACAAGAGGGGAATTATCCTATTGTAAATTCAAAACCTATTACAATTGCTAAAAATGAATTGAGAAAATTATTACGTACAGGGAAATATACCCAATACGTAATTTCCTCAATAGGCGAAGTTCGCACCAATGGTGAAACTTTGGAATTGTAAAAATTCCGATAACCGAAATAAAGGTACTGAATATTCAGTACCTTTTTTTTACCCTATCATATGATAATTAATTAATATCTTAAAATAAAGCGATATAAACGACTTTGATATAGTTTTGATAGGAAGATACCACTACTATAAAGATAATGCAATGTAGGGGCTATAAATAAGGGGTACCCCCTATATACCCCCCCTCCCGTTACCCCCCTTACATATACCCCCCTGGTGCAGGTTAAAAGTGGGGTACAATAGGATTCGCAAAATTTTTCTGGGGAATTTTTTGGGTTTAAATATTAGGGTCCCTTTTTTTAAAAAAAAATTTCCAGAATTTTTTGGATTTAAATATTAGGGTCCCTTTTTTTAAAAAAAAATTTCCAGAATTTTTTGGGTTTAAATATTAGGGTGGTGTTGTTATTTAAAAAATATTGTATATTTATAATTGATATTTAAAAGAGATATGAAGATAGGAAAGATATATAATAAGGTTATGACTGAAGTTAGTTCTGACGTATATAATAAATTAACTACTGAATATTCTGATACTAGGATAATAATGTCACATGAGGATGAGATTAAATTCAGGCCAACACCTAATAGTTCGCAAGAGATTAGGTTTAAACCAAGGGGTTTATGGTATGGTATAGGTAGTTCATGGGTTGATTGGGTAAAAAGTGAAATGCCAGATTGGGAAACTGATAATGTATTTAAGATTGATATTAATGAATCAAATATTTTGATAATACGTAATTATGAAGAAATAACGGAATTTGATAAAGAATATGGTGTACCATATAAGTTTGGTTATGATACATATACTAAAATAGATTGGGGTAAGGTTGCTAATGATTATGGTGGGATTGAGATTGCGCCATATATTTATGAAGCTAGGAGGACCATTGAGTGGTATTACACATGGGATGTTGCTAGTGGTTGTATATGGGGTGATGGTGTTATAAGAAATATTGAGAAGATAGTATAATGATAGGTAATATTTACGAAGAGTTATTAAGGGAGAGTATAGATTACGGATATTTTAAGGATAGGAGTAATATACCAGATTACGATGCAATATTATTTGGTTTAAATAATAGATTACCTAAGAAGTATGATAATTGGGTTGGTGAGATTAAGTTTATGAGTGGTGAGGAATATTTCAGGGAGTGTGCCAAGATAGCAGGTACTGATGTTTATAGTCAGAAGGAACCTTTATTGATTGGTAACATTAACAAGATTGAGTATAATATGTCTAGAGGCATTAAGTATGACATACCTTATTTAAATTATGTTGAGAAGACGCAAGAGGGTCGTCATAGGGTTATAGCGGCTAGTAATTTAGGTCAAGCTAAGATACCAGTATTAGTATTATATTTAAAAGAGGAAGATGAATTAGGTGAAAAAAGTCATGATAAAATAGAAGATATGGTTAATATTTGGGATGATTTAATTAAGATTAAAGATAGTTATTACATTAAATTTAGTAATATTAATGAATATAAAACATCTGGTAGATTACTTAGTTGTATTGCCATAAATTATGATAGTTATCAATTAGATTATTTATTAAATAATAAGATAAGTCCTAAATATTATAGTTTAGAGAGACACATTAAAGAGTTATATGATAGTTTTAATAAGTTTGGTTATCGTAATATAAGTAATATTAATTATATTGGTGATAATGATGTTTCTGACATTATTTTACATTTATGTGTTATATATAAAATAATATTAAATAACGATGGTGTAATAATTGATTGCGTTAAGTTGGATGGTAAGGATGGTTATTTAAGGGTATTAGATAACATTAGTGGTGATTTTGATAGGTATACTAGTTGTGAAGATATGTTATTATCTAAAGGTCAAGACTATTATATTAGGGAATACAACTTACTAAGTGAGGATGATATAAACAGTAGTGTTTACGAGGTAAGTGATAATGAAGTTGATGTAATTAAGGGGATATTAAAAAAGTAGCGGATGTGGGAGTTGAACCCACTATCTCTAAGGTTATAATTCCAAGAATCCGTTATCATATTCCCAATGATGGTTAGGGCATAATCCTATGAGATTTGATAACAAATTTATTACTACTATCGGTGTACTTACATTAAACTCTGACACAGATTTAATGTGAGCCACTTCAACATGGTTTGAATAACCACAGATTGCACAACTTGGTGTTGTATTAGATTCGAAATAAACCTTTCTAGCATCTTTTTGAATTGCCGACCTTGCTGATTGCCAATTCTTACGATGATTAAAAAGTTCACCTTTTGTTAAATCAGAAATACCTAGTCTTTGGACTAAATTTAGCTCTATACCTAACATCGAGCACCTATTTCTAATTGAATCTTTGATGTTATTAGATAAATAGTTTTTATATCCTAATTTATCTGCCACATCAACCCATTGTTTAGACTCTTTTATTATTGAAATGAATTCAGTGTCGTTAACTTTATTAACTAAACTGTTACTTCGATAGCCTTTACGACTAAACACTTCATTTTCATTAACTTTTCTTCGTCTTGGTAATGGAATACCATATTTCTTAGCAACTTTTTTAATTGCACCACCAGAAACATTGTACAATCTACCTATAGCGGAATAACTCTTATTCTCTTCTAAAATTAATTTTTCTAATTCTTCTTTATTATACTTTCCCATATTAATAAATATGTGAAAATAATAAAAACGAACCTAATAGTTAAATTTTATTATTGGTTCGAATATTTCTCAGTATTTTAAAACTGTATGAGCCTTGAATGATTATCCGTTTCACTCTTCCGCAATATAATACAAATATACTAAATAATTATTTAGAAGTCAAGTTTTTTTCAGTTATTATTGAGATTAGTTTATTAGCTTTATCATAATCAATAATTTCGTCATTATCAGATATTATATTTTCTTTTTTTAGGTAGATATAGATTTTAGATTGATTTGGTGCTAACCATCTAGTATCAGATGAGAAGAAGCCCATATAATTATTACCAACATCTATTGCTGACAAAAGTAATATTTTGCCGAAACCTTTATTTTGGTAATCATCTTTTATTTCCATATCATTCATAAAACCATCATCTTGGTCATAAAATGAGTGATAATGACCTATTAAGGTATTATTAAAAAAAAATTCTAAATAGAAGCCATTTTGATTTGGGAAGGTCCATGTTTTAATTTTCAGTGGTTCTTCGATAGTTAAGTCAGTATAAGAATTTCCAGCGTAGTTCCAATTTTTTTTATAGTTATCGTATTTTGAATTTTCTTTAATTAAAAATTCTTTACGAATGGTTTCTAATATTATTTGTTTATTCATAATTAAATTAAGATTTCATATATAAATATATAGTTTTATTGATTAAATAAGTTATATATTAGTATCCATAGTAGAACATTAAATTTTTTTTCCAATCAAAAGATTTGTATATTCTAACTAGTTCAAATATACCATATTCATATTTCCAAGAATTTGTGATTATTTGTTTACCATCATTTAAATCAAACGGTGTTAAATCTACCCATTCTATTTGCATACGTTTAACATGGTTAATCATATTATATAAAGCATTTTGTTTTTTTTGGGTTATGTTTGATAAATCAAACAGATAATCATTATCTGGGTGAGTATATTTAATTTTAATTGAATCTAATAAATTTGATTCTATTTGGTTACCAGAATTATCTAGGCCAAAAATTGGGTTAACCATTTCATTATAATATTTTTTTATTTTTTCTTGATAATGGTTTATTATCAATTCAAGAACTTCTTTTTTAATTGTAAAAAAGTCATACTCGTTATATTTTAACATTAACTTTTCATTTTTAAAAAAAGGTTTAATAAATTTTTTTGGTATATTAAAATCAGTAAATTTACCAAATTCATAAAGTTCTTCACCAAATTCATATACACCTTTATACCAAAAACCATTTTCTTCTTTTTCTATATTATAAAATTCAATCAATTCTTCTTCAGACATTGATTTTATTTTATTATATTCTCTTTTCGGCATTGACGCTATATATGTTCTATATCCCATATTAACATTCTGTTTTAATTATATTACAAATATACTATAAAATAAAACAACTAAACAAAAAAAGTGGAGACAAAGAGAATTGAACTCTTCACAAATTGATTGCAAATCATTTTCGCCAGCCTTGGAACATGTGCCCCCATTTGTCACACATACGGTATTCGAAACCGTGTCTTCTCCGTGAAAGGGAGATGTCCTAGTCCACTAGACGAATGTGCGATATTATTTTTTTTTTTGCGAACCCATGGGGAATCGAACCCCAATCACTTGATAGACAGTCAAGTATCATAACCTTTAGACCATGAGTCCTTTTGTGGTATGAGGTGGATTCGAACCACCAACGCCAAGTTCTTCAAACTTGCGCTCTACCATTGGAGCTATCATACCAAATAAAAAAACCTTGACTTTTTAATGGTCAAGGTTTTTTATATGATTATTTAATAAAAATTAACAAAACTTGACCATTATGAGGTTTAAATCTTCCTCACCAGCAAAAAATGCGAAGTCAAATATGTTAGAATAGTTTTTCATTTTACAAATAAATATGTTATCTTTATTAAAAAGTTATTTTTTTTTTTTTGAAACAAAATGGTTTTTTTTACGTCCAATGTAATTTTTTAAAATTTGCTGAATCCATTTTTTAATTCAAAAGTAAGGTAAGCAAGGCTCGAACTTGCGACCACTAGTTCCCAAAACTAGCATTCTACCAACTGAACTACTACCTTATAATACAAATATACTAAGTTTATTATAAGAAGTCAAATATTTTTTAATTTTTCTACTACTTTATCTATTTTTATTGATAGAACCCAATTATATTCATCTGGGTCAACATTTTTATCTGGGTGTGTGAAATTAATTTCAGTTAAACCTTCTATATTATTATCTAATATATATTTTTTAGTATAGTGATTTACCAATAATATATCATCACCATAGTCATCTTTAGTTCTTTTATAATTTATTTTTTGTTTACCATGTATTAAGGTATTTTTTCTCATATGTATAAAGTATATTAGATAAATATTTATTTGAATTTCAAAGATACTATTTTTTTGTATTAAACCCAATATTTATATATATGACAATAGACATAAAAAAAATATTAAGGGAGACATTTGATGATAGCGAGTCATTTAAGGATTTTGCTAATACTAGGGAGGGTGGTGCTGAGAAGATAGCAAACACAGCGAAGGAGAAGGGTGGTTATTCATTATTAACATGGCATCATTTCAAGGTTAAGTTACCATATTATAAGAAAGCTTCTGAAGGTAAATTTGATATCGATAAGGCTAAGAAAGAGTTTAAGGAGACTTATGATAAAATAGGTTTTGATATGAGTCAAACTGACTTTCAGCGTGAGGTTGGTCGTTTAGAGGTTCTTGGTGAATTAATTATAAAACATAATACCAATAAATAAAAGGTAATATAATTAAATTAATTATTTAAGATATTTTAATTTATAGAGTGTTTTATAAATTAGTTGTTCAACATTATCTATTTGATTTTGTATATACGATTCTGTAATATTTTTTCTAAGTTTAGAAACAATTGACACTAATTCTTCAAAATATTTAATAACTTGTTGAGAATTTTCGTAATTTTCAAGTTCATAGGATTCATAATTTGTTAAGATACCGTTTTTACCTTGATAAGTTTCTACTAATTCATCAGTAATATCTACAATAGTTTCATAATATTCACCTAAAGCGATATGTTCTGGGAATAATTTAGTTTGTCTATGAAAAGTTTGTGCTTGTAATTGAGAATGTTTAATTTTAGAAATCATATTTGTGAAATCTGATTTACTTGTTGCTTTTTTAATTGTTTCGTTAATATTCATATTTAAAATTATATTTATTTTAAAATAAATATAATTTTAAAATAAAAAGATGTAAATAATGTTTAATAAAATTTGTATTATAGTTTTTATTTTAATTAATTTAGTTTTTGGTCAGTGGAAACACCAAGGTAAAGATTATTATTTTTATCATAGATTAAATCACAAAAAAATTAATTTAAAATACAATGTTATTGGTAATAGGGGTAATAGAAGTTTAATGTGGAAACCATCAGAATTTTTAAAATTGACTGCTAGTACGAGGATTAATAATAATGTTATAAATGATATTTTAATTGGCAACATATATGATATTGCTTCATATGATATTCGGTTTAAAGTTTATTTTAGCAATAGATTAAGTTTAACGAATCGTTTTTTTATTAGTGGGTTTAACAATAGAAGGTATATTAATACGATATCAATAATATACAAATTTTAAATATTTTGATATTTATAACTATATGGGAAGATATAGTTATAAAGGTGCGTTACATAAGTTAATCACATATGCGAAAGACAATGGGGTTAAAAAAATAGATATTAACTATAACGATTTTTCATATATAAAATTTGATGACATTGGTAAGCCTAATAAAATAATGATTGAGAGTGGTAAAAGTTACGAAATTAAAGTATATTTGTTATTACATGAGTTAGGTCATTGTAAGTTAAGGGCGAATTGGGATATTTTCACTGAGAATTTACCTTATTTGGCTGATGTTGAGTATTATAACGATAAAAAAATGAAAAAAACAATTAATTATTTGGTATCATGTGTTGAAGAAGAGTTCAAGGCTTGGGATTTTGGGTATCAATTAGGTAATGAGTTGGGCATAAGAATAAATAAAGACAAATGGAATAATTTAAAGTATGAATGTTTAATGTCGTATATAAATTATTACTCTAACGTTTAATTTTTTTTTGTTAATTCATGTTTTTGTAGTAACTTTGTATTATAGATTATAAAATAACGTATGGATAAGAAATCAAAAAAACTAAAAGAAACTGTCAATCCAAAGGAAACTAGCACAACCAAGGTTGGTCAAAAACAAACCAAATGTGTTAAATTTGAGGTTTTAGATGAGTTTAATTCGTTTAAAGTTAACCAGTTAGTTGATTTATATAATGAAGACAAACATAAGGCTAGGGTAAAATATTTCAATACTCCATCAGAATTCTATAAGAATAGATTAGTTTATTTTGAGTTTGAGTGTGGTAATTTTGAATATGCTTTTTTTAGGGTTAAATGTGGTATCTCGGTAACAAACAAAATGTATTTTAGAGAGACTAAAACATCATCAATTGGGTACAAGAATGGTAAGTTTTATTATAACAACATTAATGTTTATCGTAATTTAACCTATACATTTCTTAAACAATTTTCCAATAATGGGGTTATTTTAAATAAATTAATTGAAAAGTATCCATGGATTAGGACATTAGGTGAGAACACATGGACGCAAAATTTAAGTTTTAACACGATTAAAAATAATTCTTTATATACATTAACTGATATTAAGAAACATTATTTTAAATATCCACTACCTGTTATTAATCAGTTAATAAGCAGTGAATTTTTTAAGTTAAATTCTTATGGTAATTCTGGTTTTACGTTTATTAAAGATAGATTAAGATATTTAGAAAACATAACTAGTTTAACTAAAGAATTTTTAGACAATGAATATTTTAGTGACACATGTAATATGGCTAAGATATTAGGTCGTAAAGTAAATTGTAAATGGAGTGAAAAGAGATTAATTAATGAACACAACCAATGGTCTAAAGAAATCAGTAATATTTTATTATCATCTGAGAAAGAGCAAAAGTTAAATGTTAATAAAATTTTCACTCAATTTAGTGAATATAGTGGATATCGTTTATTGACTACAAATTTAGAATTATTACAAGAGGGTATGATTATGAAACATTGTGTTGGTACCTATATAAATAAAGTTAATGATGGTCACTCAGGTATCTACCATATAGAAGGTCATACGTTAGAATTAAGTTATTATGGTAATGACTTATATATGGTTCAATTTAAAGGTCGTTTTAATGCTCAATCACCTAAAGAGTTAACGGATGAGGTAACTAAAAAGTTATCAGAATTTAATAAAGAACATAAAAAAGATGATAAAAACATTTTAAATAATGTAGAAAACGCTTTTGAATCAATTTTTGAGGGATTATTTTAAACATGGATGTTGAAAAAAACTATTTTTGGGAAGATTTTTTTGTAGAAAAACCTTTTAGTGAAGAAGATTATAATAATAACATTAAAAGTTATGTTGATTTAATATATTCTAATAATATCAAATCAGCAGTTAGTGTATTAAAGAGGATAATATATTACTCATATAATCATAATATATCTAAAGATAAGATATTAAATGATATAATTAATATATCTTCAAAGATAGAGATAATATATTTTACTAAAGGTGTATTAGCGACTATTTAGGTAATTGACCATATTTTTTATATTCATCAAATTCTTTTGGTGTTACTTGTCTACCAATTTTAGCTGATAGTTCATCTCTATTTAATTTTTCTTTATTATAGATAAGTGGTTTAAATTCTTTTTCTGGCTTTTGTCCAGTAACTTTAAATTCTTCCCATTCGGATGGTTTTAATCTTCTACCAAGTTCTATTTCTAAGTCTTTACGTTGTTTTTTTAGTGCTTCTTTATCTGTCATTTTTTCAGCGGATATTTTTGGTGCTAAATCATCTACATATCTATCTTCGCCATAAAATAATAGGATATCGTCTTCAAATATTATCATAGCTTTATTTGCGGCATCTTCAGCTGGGCTAGTAAGATAACTATATTTGTCATTAACTTCTTTACCTGCTTTAACAAAACAATATAAAGCTATATTTTGGAATTGTTTTGTTGTTCCAACATCTGTTGGTTGGAAGTTAATATCTCTTTGTTCCATATCACCACTAGCTCTAATGTGTTTTGTTGTTATCTTACCATCAAATTTAAATTCTACTTGATAGAATCCATTACCATCTTCTGGGTTATTGAAATATAGTTCATCACCACTATTTTTAGCGTTTATTTTAGCTTTAGTTATTTTTTCTTTTATTCTTTTAGATAAATCTTTATTAGCGTAATCACTTAATCTTTTTTGTGAGTGTAATCTCATTTCTGGTCTTGGGTCATATGGTAATTCTTTAACTTCATTAATTGTCATTAAGTTATCATATGCTTTAGATTTAAGGTTATTTAATTCTTCAATAAAATTAGTTCTTCTTAAAACTTTAAAAACTATATTTTCTAATGAATATTCACCAGTTTCATCTAAACCAGCTTTTCTCATTCTTCTAATTTTATTTTTTAATGTATCTGCTTTATCTATTACTGTTTGATAATTTTTATCTTTATATTCATTATTAATGTCTTTTAATTTTTCTATAAAGATATTTACTTTATCTTGTAATGGTTTTTTAGGTATTTTAAAATCTTCTCTTGTTGGTTTTTTTAACCATTTATTTTTAAGTAAAGAGAATACAGCTGTTGCTGCTAAACTTTCGTTTTTATCTTGTATATATATTTCTATTGGGTAATCAAAAACAGTTATATCATGTTCTTTATTCCATAGATTTTTTTTAGCATCAAATAATTTTTTAACTATTTTTTCATCAGTATTAACTTTTTTAAAATCTATGACTACATGTAAATCAATATCTGAAAATTTGGACCAATTAAAATTTGCTAGAGACCCTGTAAATAGCACATCAATTATTTTAACATCGCTTTGCAATTCTAAGTCTTTAATAAAGTCTTTAGCTATTTTCAGTAATTTAAGTCTAATATTTTCTTTTATATTATCTTTTTCCCATATATCATCATTAAATTTCTTTTTAAGTTTAAAGCTTGTTAAGACATCTTTAGGTATTTTAATGTTTTTACTAAATTCTGAATTAATTTCATTAACTAATGATTCAAATTCATCTATATTAGTAGTTTTATTTACAGTTTCTTTTATTATATCAAGTAAAAATTTCATAAATTTTAATTTTATTATAAATATTTTGTTTTATTGAAATAATTTATGTATTTTTGTTTAAAAGATAAAAAAATGGCAACAAGTTTAGATAAAGACGTAACACGTGAAACGAGTGTTTTAATTGGTGATAGAGAAATACAGATAACATTAACATCAGACCAAAAGATATTTTTAAAATTAAAAGGTTTAAAAAGTGGTGGTTTTGATATAGGTATTAAAGAATTATATGAGAAATTAAGTGGTGAAGTTATTAAGAAGCCTAGTGGTCCGATTGTTATTCAAAATAAGGAACCTAAATCAAAAAACAAAAACACAATGATTGACCTTAATGATTTACGTAGTTTATCAAACACAAGAGGTTTTGATTATGACACTGTTGTTAAATTTGATAAATTAATTTCGGATGTTTTGAAAGATTTGAATAAAGAATAATATTTATTATAACATAAAAAAATGTATATGACAACAATAATTAGTGATTCTCAATTTGATGAGATTTTTAAAGAAAAAGATTTAATTGTATTAGATTTTTTTGCACCATGGTGTGGTCCATGTAAAATGATTAGTCCTGTTTTAGATAAGGTATCAGAAGTTTTTAAGGATAATGAAAAGGTATTTATTTGTAAGATAAATGTTGATGAAGATTCTAAGACAGCGGTACAATATAGTGTTAGAGGCATTCCAACAATACTTTTTATAAAAAATAAAGAGGTTGTTGAATCTGTAACTGGCTTTAAACCAGAGAGCTTCTTAATTGATAAAATTAATTATTATTTAAGTTAATTAACCACATTTTTTTTGATATTTATTGTTGATGAGACGATGGATATTAAAAATAAAATAAAGGCTGTTTTAAATGATAATTATGGTGAATTTTCTTCATATTTAGAAAAAATATATGAGGAAAAATTAACTGAAAAATTATCTTCAGATTTTATTTTAGATAAAAAAATTTGGGCAACTTATAATCAAGTTGTTATCGAGTTAAAAGTAAAATTAAATAATGATTTATTATTAAAAGAGTTTTTATATTTAATAACGGATGATAATATTTCTAATGAAGCTATTTTGTTTTTTATCGAGAAAATAGATAACAAAACTAATGAACTTGATAGGTTATATGACAAAATAAAAAATTTTAATTAAAATTAATTTATTCGCTTGATAATCAAAATCACTGAAATAAAATTCATATAACATTAGTTTTAACTTAGTTTAGAATAATATTTATAATAAACTAAGTAATTACTATGGCTAATGATTATCTGTTTAAAAGTGAAAGAGAAGACAAATTTTCTTTTTTAAATCATCAAGAAGAATACCAGCAAGAAAGACATGAAACGTATTCAATAATAATAAAAAATTTAATGTTAAAACACAATAGAAAGTATCTTAGTGAGTTAAACAATAGATTACAGTTAAATGAAAATATAAATGATATTTTAATTGATTTTATTGATAGGGAAGAAGAAAACGTAGATACATTTATTTGGCAATTAAAAGATAAGTTAATTGAATATTCTGAAAACGATTTATTTTCAAAATTTTTGATTTAAATTTGGTTTAATGAAATGGTTTAGAAATAACATAGAAATTAAAGAATCAATTGTTGATTATCTTGAAAACCTTTTTGATGATATTTTAAATAAAAATCATAAGTTTAAAGTTTCAATAGGTACTGATTCACAAAAGATATCTCCATTTAAATATAAATTTGCAACGGTTATATTAATAACAACTTATGAAGAACTAGGTGGGATTAATGTTGGTCGTGGTGGTATGATGGTTTATGCTACATATAACCATGAATTTAAAGCATCTGATAAAGAAATAATAAATGAAAGAATGGTTTTTGAAGTTTCTAAATCAATAGAAGTTGCTTATCATTTATCAACATTATTAGATTTGTATGAAGTTAAATTAGAAATACATGCAGATATTAATCCAAATCCAATGTTTGAATCGAATAAAGCATTACAGCAATCTGTTGGTTATATATTAGGAATGGGTTATAATTTTAAAATTAAACCAGATGCAATAGCTAGCTCAAGTTGTGCAGATAAAATAATATAACTTTTTTTTTCTTTAATATATTTATTGTTATAATAATAAAATTAAAACAAAAAAAATATGAAAAAAGTTGTAAAAATTAAAGAAAGTGAATTAGTTAATCTAATTGATAGACTGATTAAAGAAAATGCTCAACCTAGTGTTAATGCAGGTACACAAACTGCTAATACAGGCCTTGATAAGGCAAAAGGTATATCAACATCTGACTTAGGTGGGCAAGCGTTTTTAAATAAGGCAGAACCATTTATAGAACAAATCGCAATGTTAGATGACACTAAAAAAGCTAAAGCAATAGGTTATATTATGTCTCAAATTGGACTTACTGATGAAACGTTTATGAAACTTAAGACAAAGATTACAACAGCAATTAACAGAAATACTCCTACTGCATAAACTACTTAAATTAAAATTTTTAATAATATTATCTAACAAAAAATATGGTTATTAAAAAACTCTTAACAGAAGAGTTGTATATAATTAATGAAAAACAAAAACTATCGGAATCATCTTTGAAATTAATCAAAGATGATTCTTATATTAAAACTGTTTTAGGTATTGATGTTTTATTATATGAAAATAATAATAGAACATATAATAAGTTAATTATAGAAAGACAATTAATAATTGAAGATTTATTAAAATCTATTGAATCTTTTGTTGGTAAAACTGTTCAAAAAGCAAAACAAGTTTATTTAACGTTTATTGATACTATAAAGGACACAAAAGATTTAGCAATTTTTTTTAAGAATTTAATTTTAGAACCATCTTTGATGGAGGAAGCAATAAAAAAAGTTGATGATAGAATAAATGATAAATTAAAATTTATTAAAGATGGTGTTAATAAAATTTTAACTAAAGTAAAAACGGTAATTAATAATTTTGATTTTCAAGAAGTTTTTACAAATATTTTAAATAAAGTCAATAATTTTTTTTCAAAAATAAATAAAAATGTTGGTTGGTTTGGTTTTATTTCAAAACTTTTTTTTGCTGTTGCCCTAACTTGGATATCAGATAAAATACTAACTAAGATATTTGACTTAACTGTAGATAAGTTAATAGAGCAAATAAAAAACATTAAGGGTATTGAAACCATGCTTAATAATCTATCAACAAATTTACAATCACTTATTAGTAATGACAACATTAAGTTTATAATAGAAAAATTAATTGGTTTCGGTACTGGTATTGAATTTGTTGGTTATGCTTTTGTCGCTACTGACATAATTAAAATTGTTCATGATATTTTAATACCTGTTGTTATAACATTAAAGAAAAAATTCAATTTAGCTAAATCTTAAACATTTACAAATAATTTTATAACAATTATATTAAATAATATGATTGTTACAAAATTAAATAAATCATTAACACCATTAATATCAACTGTTACTATAGATGAATTTATTTTAGCAAGTGAAAAATCATTTGATTGTATATTTGATGGTACATCTAAATTTTATCCATGGGAAAAACCAATAATACCAGATAATTTTAAAATTGGTGTTATTGTTGGTGGTTCAGGTACAGGCAAAAGCACATTACTTAAACATTTTGGTTCAGAAGAAATACCAGAATGGAATAACGAAAAAGCAATAATATCACATTTTGAAAACCCAGATGAAGCAATAAATAAACTTATGTCTGTTGGTTTAAATACAATACCAAGTTGGTATAAACCATATAATGTTTTATCAAATGGTGAAAAGTTTAGAGCTGATTTAGCAAGAAAACTTAAATCAAATACTGTTATTGATGAATACACTAGCGTTGTTGATAGAAACGTAGCTAAAGCAGCTAGTGTGGCTTTAAATAGATATATAAACAATAGTGATATAACTAATGTAGTAATATCAACATGTCATTTTGATATTATTGATTGGTTACAACCAGATTGGGTTATTAATACAGATACTGGTGAATTTTTAGACGGTTTTTTTTTGCCCGACCAGAAATTAAATTACAAATATACAGCACAACCTATAGAGCTTGGGATATGTTTAAAGACCATCATTATTTAAGTGGTGATTTAAACAAAGCTTCAAGATGTTATATAGGTGTTTGGGAAGATAATATAGTTGCATTTGGTGCTACACTAACTTTACCTAATGGATACCTTAAAAACGCTTGGAGAGGCCATAGGACAGTCGTATTACCACAATACCAAGGATTAGGTATAGGTGTTAGATTTTCTGACGCTATAGGTCAAATACACATTGAACAAGGGCATAGATATTTTTCAAGAACAAGTCATCCTAAAATGATATACTATAGAGAAAATTCTCTATTATGGAAAACTACTAGTAAACATCGTAAAATTCGTGTAGATATCACTCACACAAAAGTGTATAATAACCACTATGCCGATAATAAACGTTTATGCGGTAGTTTTGAATATATTGGTTTTAATTAATCTAATAAACCATAAGCAAATTCATGGATTCTATCATATAATTCATCATATTTATCGTTTTTCTTAAACCATAACTTAGAAATAGATTGTAGTTGTTTAACCACATTATTTATAGGTTTTTTTGGTTTAATTAACGTTAATGGTATGCTACTAATATAACCACCATCTTTAATTACCTCTATAGTGTATTTATTATTGTCATTCCAAATGTCTTCTAATGTAGTTTTAACATTACCAGTAAAATTTCTAAAATAATAATCACCTAAACCGCCATAATCTTTGTTTAGAGATGCTAATATTTCAATACCTTGTTTAATGTATTTATCATTACCATAACAGTTAAAAACTTGTGGGTAATCATTAAATTCATTAACGTATATATAACAATAAATTAAGTCTTTTAAAAAATCATCATCAAAATCTGAGAATGATTCATCATTTAAATCCTTTATTTTAGAATCAAATATTATAACTATATTATTATCTATAATGTATATTGGTTCGTTATTATTACCATAAACATCTTTTAATTTATTTGTTTTTATATCTGAAAATTTTTCTTTTGAAACTGAGTTAATTATATCATAATATCTTTTTTTATCTAACTCACCACGTTTAATTAAATCACTATAAACACCATTTGATTGAGCTTCTTTTACCATGTGGTTATAATATTTTCTTAGTTGTGTATAACCAGATGGTGTTAACCCCCCACTTGGTTTATATGGATATATTTTCCTATACATTTTAATTAATTCTTCACCAATCCCAAGACTTCTAAATTCATTTACCACTGAAATTAAAACACAACCCCATTCATCAATCGCTTCACCAACAACAATATTATTATGTGTACAATATATTGAATAGATATATGGTTTTTTACCTATTTTTATTAATTCATCTTCACTATACGTTCCAAGGTATTTTTCTCCATCCCATTTAGCGTATTGTGCTTTTTCTTTTTTTAATATAAATTTTAATAGTAAATTACCAACAGTTTTATTTTTTATGGTTTTACATTCACCATTACCACAATTAAAAACATCATTTTTATTATAGCTTCTATTGTATGCTGAACTTGGATGTGATTTATCATTTTCGTTTACTAACTTATAATATTCATTCCAAGTTAATAATATTGGTGGTATTTCATTTTTTTTTACATTTGGATGTAATTCACCTATATCTGATAATTTTTCAGTTAAATAAAAATTTAATTTTTCTTTAATCTCTTCTATTAACCTCATATTAATAAGTATATTTATTTAAAATAGTAAATTCTTTATTTAAAGCTAATAGTGCTATTTCTACTTCTTTTAAACATTCATTTATCCCACCACCAGTTAAAACAATGTTTGAATACTTTTTAATGAAATCCATTAAATCTGGTATATTTATCATATCACCAGCGTTTTCTAATAATTCTCTAACATCTTCTTGGTCATGATTTGTTTCTTCCATATAATTATTCCACATGTCTTCATCAATGTCTCTACTATCATTAATATTGTGTTTAACCATATATTTTATTAAATCAACAATGTTATCTTCATCAATTGAATTATCTAAACAATATCTAAAAAAAGCGTATCCTTTGTCATAAAATGTAGCATTATAAATAACATCTTCATCAATACCTAAATTTATTAACCACTCTTTATAAGAATATTCGTTAATCATCCCTAATGTATCCGCACCGTTATAAAGAAAAACTATATCATTAACGTCAGCATTTTGATTTATAAAACCAACCCATTCATTCAGATTAAAACTTACCCAATTTTCATATTCTGGTTGTATATCAACATTTATAATTGTTTTACCGTTTAATTTAGATTCGTTTATAAATAATGTTCTTTTTTTTAAATTTTTTATTAATTTGTTTTTAACAATCTCATTTAAATTATGTTTTTTTTTAGCTGTTTTTTCCATTTTAACTAATCTATCATAATAATCTGGAATTTCAGATAAATGGTCTTTAGCAATTTCTTTAGCTTTATCTTCATTAGGTGTGTGTTCTTTTTCAACACTTATACCTTTTTCCAATTGTTTTTTTATATCATCTACAGATATATTAAATTTTTTTTGCAATATCTTTTATTGATAAGTTATCTGCTTTACCTCCTTTAATTTGATTTGATTCATCAACATTGGCGTGTAAAGCGGAAAGATATTTTTTAATAGATTTTTTTGTACAACCTACTTTAGTATTGTCTTCTTTTTTATAGACACAATATTCACTACCAACTTTTTTATATTTATATGGCATATATTTAAAGAGTTTTATAATAAATCTCTGGGTGCAATTTGCCCCATTTTCTAATTATTTCACCAGCTTTTGCGTTAGCTTCATTTTCTATTGGACTACCATCTTCACCGTCTTTAATAGGGTTATTTAATCTTCCTTGAAGATTTTGTAAATGGTGGGTAAGTTCGTGTGCTATCGATTTTTTTATATCAGCCAACAATCTATCTTTAGCATATACAACCAAAAAACCATTAGTGTTATAATAAGCAGTAGTTGCTAACTCTGGTGTTCTTTCAAAGGCTAATTTTACTTTTACATCATCAGTTATCCCTAAAAACTCTTTAGCAAAATTAGTAAAATCAGCTATTGTTCTAATATCTAATTCTTCTTTTCTAATAAGAGCTTCACGTAATAATGTTTTAATATTACTTTTAGTTGTTTCGTTTAATTTAGGGTATCTAATCATCGCATCATTAAATTCATAATTTTTGTGATAACCTTTATTAAGTTTAAAACCAAACTTTTTATAAAATTGTGTTAATTTATTTTTATTACCACCAAAATCTGAAGATGGTGTTAAACTAATTATTTGTTTGTTTGTATCAGCATAATTTATTAAATCTTGCATAATATCTTTACCAATACCTTTATTTCTATACTCTGGTTTTATTACTATTTTAGATAATCTTAAACTATTTTTGTTTTCATATATATCTAAACCATCCAAATAATCTTCATATTTATTTATTAAGGTGTTTTCAATCATACATATAAATATTGTTATAATAAAAAAAACCCAGAAATAATCTGGGTTTATTTTATCATTTTTTTGTTTTTTTACTTTTTATTTGTATTAATTTTTTTTGTTTATTAAAAGATATTAGTATTGTGTCACCATCTTTAATATTACCATTTAATATTTCATCTGAGATTTGGTCTTCGATATGATATTGTATTGTTCTATTTAATGGTCTGGCACCATAGTTTTCATCATAACCTTCATCACCCAAAAATTCTACTGCTTCTTTTGTTATTTCAAGTTTAAAGTTTAGTTCTTTTAATCTTTCTTCAAGTTTATTTATTTCTAAATAGACTATTTTTTGAATATCTTCTTTTGTTAATCTATTAAATGTAATTGCTTCATCAATTCTATTCAAAAATTCTGGTTTAAATTTTTTCTTTAATGCTTTATCAATAATTGAACGTACTTTATTTTCTTCATTAATTATTGATTTAGATGTTTCAAACCCCATAGTTTTACCAAATGAGTTTACTTCTTTAACACCGATATTAGAAGTTAGGATTATTAATGCGTTTTTAAAATTAATTTTTCTACCCAATCCATCAGTTAACTGTCCTTCATCTAATACTTGTAGGAGTAAATTAAAAATATCTTCGTGAGCTTTTTCTATTTCATCAAATAAAATAACGCAATGTGGTTTTCTTCTAACTTTTTCTGTTAATTGACCACCTTGTTCATGACCAACATATCCTGGAGGTGAACCAATAAGTCTAGATACATTATGTTTTTCCATATATTCAGACATATCTAATCTTATCAACGCATCTTCATCACCATAAACTTTTTCAGCCAATAATTTAGCTAAAAAAGTTTTTCCCGTTCCGCTATTTCCTAAAAAAATGAAACTAGCGACAGGTTTATTTTTATTTTTAATACCAACACGACTTCTTTTTATTGCTTTAACTACTTTAGTTACAGCACTATCTTGACCAATAACTTTACTAGATAATTCTTTATCTAAGTTTATTAGTTTTTCAGCTTCTTTTGTTGATATTTTAGTTAGTGGTATTCCAGTCATACTAGAAACAACTTCAGCGATTATATCTACAGTTATTTCAGTTGCATCATTACTTAATGTTTCATTCCATATAGCGTTAGCTTTATTTAACTCTTCAATAATATTTTTTTCTTCATCTCTTAGTTTAGCTGCTTCTTCATACTTTTGTTTTAACACTACTTCTTTTTTAATCACCATCAATTCTTGTTTTCTTTTTTCTAATAGTTTAATATTTTCTGGTTTTTCTATGGTAATATTGGTTGAGGCACCAGCTTCATCCATGATATCAATAGCTTTATCTGGCATTGCTCTATCGGTAATATATCTATCGGCTAATTTAACACATTCATTAATAGCTTCATTAGTATAAATTACTTTGTGATGTTTTTCGTATTTTTCTTTTATATTAAATAAAATATTTTTTGTTTCTTCCAAAGTAGGTTCTTCAACCATAATTTGTTGAAATCTTCTTGTTAAAGCACTATCTTTTTCTATATTTTCACGATATTCATCTAATGTTGTTGCCCCAATAACTTGTATTTCACCTCTAGCTAACGCTGGTTTAAATATATTAGAAGCGTCTAATGACCCAGATGTATTTCCAGCACCAACTATTGTATGTAATTCATCAATAAACAATATAATATGTTTATTTGCTTTACATTCCTCAAGAATGGCTTTCATTCTTTCTTCAAATTGTCCACGGTATTTAGTACCAGCCACAACCAACCCCATATCCAAACTATATATTCTTTTATTTTGTAGGGTTCTTGGTGCGTTATTATTTTTTATTAATTGAGCTAACCCTTCAACTATTGCTGTTTTACCAGTTCCAGCTTCACCGATTAAAATTGGGTTATTTTTTTTTCTTCTACTTAAAACTTGAGAAATTCTTTTAATTTCTTTTTCTCTACCAATAACTGGGTCAAGTTCATTTTTTTCTGCTGATTTAGATAAATCTTTACAGAAATTATCTAAAACAGGTGTTTTAGATTTATCATCAACTTTTCTCTTTTTAAGATATTCAATGTCGTTATCATTATCGTCACTAAATACATTGTTTTTTTCATTATTCATATTACTCATAATTTCGTTTTTAAATTTATTATAGTCTAGCGAGTAGTGCACATTTAATAAATCATTTATTGGTGATTTCATTGACAAATATACTAACATTATATGTGTTGTATCAATTATATTATCATTTAATTTTTCACATTCTTTATCCAATAAAACAATTAATTTTTTTGTTTCATCTGAAAATGGTGGTGTACGCCTAGTAATTTTTATTTTAGGTAAGACATCATTTCTTTTGATAAAATCAATTATTCTATCATATAATTCATCAACATCTATTTTTAATTTTTTTAATATTGTTGTACATCCATTATTATTATCGTTTAACATAGATAACAATATATGTTCTGGCCTTAACTTATTATCATCAAGATTAAGAGCCTCTTTACTGGCATTTGTGATAATTATTTTAACTTTTGGTTCAACTTCTCTATTCATAGTTACAAATATACAATATTTTTTTTTATCTTAACAATTGTTTTTTATAATAAATAGTAGTATTTTTGTTATATGGAAGATAAAACTATTTTTAACAAGTCATATGAAACTATAACAGTTGATTTTGAATGTAGGTCAGTTACATATAATAATGTTCATATAAGTTTACATTATAATTCATTGATAATAACCGATAATATACGAAAAGAAACCATATTTCACGACATACCAAAAATAAAAAAAATAAAAACGTAAAATAAACGAGAAGAAGAAATAATAAATAAAATGGTTGATAAAGAACAAAACTCAAATGAAACACATAACCCCGAATTGGGTATATCTGATGTTATAAGTAGTTTTTTCTTACATTATCATAATAAGTATGAAGGTAAGAAGATTAAATTCATTGTTGATAAAAATGCTACTGTAGCTTATGGCGAAGGTAAGTATATTATGATAGTGGAAGAGGGTAAAGGATATGACACGGCATTGGAAATGTTTTTTCTTGAAGAAGATAATATGATAAGGAGTAACTAAAAATTACTTATAACGTGCCGCAGCTAAACGCTGTTGGCGATTTGGAACACTAAATTATCAATTTTAAATAAACATAATATGGAACACGAAAATTTGAATACAGAAGAAACCGCCAATAGCGATTTAGGTGCTGTTAGTGGCAGTTTTTATCAAGATGAATTTACAAGAAGACCTAATGGATTATTGTATAAAATGAGGTTGTTGTTTGATAAGCACGACTTAACAACTTGGGAATATCACGAATTTAGAAAAATGGTTAGGTCTTTTTGTAAAGAATATGACTTACATTTTGACGAAAACAAAGAGATGGTTTATAAGCGTGGTGAGCAAAATTGCCACTAACGTTTACGGCTTTGCGAAGAAGCCGATTTTGAAAAACAAATGTTCAATTAACAACAAAAGTTCAATAGAAATGAAAAGATTAAAATTAGCACTAAAACGGCTTTTTTGCAAAACCGATGTTAGTGGCAGTTTTTCTATCGGTGATATGGGTAAAGATAGATTTGCACCAATTATTAAAGATGGAAAAGAAACTAACTGCCGAATTTACTTATGGGATGCAGAAGATGTCAAAAGATTACAAGCTATCGGTGATGAGATACATCGTCAAAATTGCCACTAACGGTTGGGTATATGTGAAGTACCTAACCGCGAAACTTAAATAATTAGTAGAAACCTTATGAGGTATTTCACATATACCTTGTTATAAAATCGTAAAATTATGAAAATAGATAAGACTGAAAAAATCGCACTTATGATAATAACGGTATGTACATTAATTTGTTTACTGATGTTATTATAATTTTATGTTTTATAACGGTTGCGGATATATGAATGTAAAAAATTAATAATTAGAACGATGATAACAACACAAAATTTAACAGATTTAGGATTCAAAGAGATAGTTGATGTATTCTCTGGAAAACAAGTTTGGGTTTTAGGTGAAGAAGATACTGAAATATGTGGAAACTCTTGTAGATTACCAATACTTTATTACAACATAGAAACCCAAACTTGTAAAGTGGTAAGAGGTGAATTTTGTGTTGTTCAACGAGAATGTAAATCGGAGGAAGAAATTAGAAAGTTTGTAGAATCTATTAATTTTTTATTTCATATATCCGTTGTTATAAATAGTAAAAAACCTATTGAACAAATACTTTCAGATGCGATTAAAGATTCTTATGATAAGATAAAAGATAATTTAGAACCACCACTTTAAGGTTTTTTATTGTTTATAACAACAGGCTATACGCAATACATCTTTATAACTAAATGATATATAGGTAATTATATCACGGTTTTATGATAAAAATATTACGCAACTATTATTTAAATATTTTTTTGTGTAAATAAAATATTATTAGTATATTTGTAATAAATAAATAAAAATGGTATTAAAAAAAGAAGAACAAAAGGGAATTATAAAAGCTATTTATGATTCATCAAACATTTGTGCATCAGTGTACGACAGAAATAATTTTGATTTAACAATAATTTTTAAAAATGGTGGTCAATACAAATATCATAATGTTGATTCTATTGATTACAATAGTTTTGAATTGGCTGAAAGTAATGGTTCTGTTTTTAATTCAACAATTAAAACAAAATATAAAAACTTTCAAAAAATGGATAAATTTGATGTTAAAGAATTATTAGTAGAAATTGAAACATTAAAAACAAAATGACAAAAATATATTTAGATGATGTTAGAACTCCATTGGGTTCTGATTGGATTGTGGTTAGAAACTACGATGAATTTGTTTCAAAAATAACTGAAATAGGTCTTGAAAATATAGAATTAATATCTTTGGACCATGATTTAGGTGATTCTGCTATGATTGAGTGGCATAATAATGTGGTTAATAACTACACCATTGATTACAATAACATAACCGAAAAAACTGGTATGGACTGCACAAAATGGTTAGTTGAAAAATGGATGGATGGGTCTCCAGTAACAAGGGTTATGGTTCATTCTGCCAACGCTATTGGTTCAGCTAATATGATGGGGTATATTAATAATTATAAACACATCAATAGATTGCCACAAGATTGTGAAAGATGGGTTATTCCGTTTACTTTAAATTGAAACACAAAACTTAAAAATTAGTAGAAACCTTATGAGGTATTTCACATATACCTTGTTATAAAACGTTTTATATGGAAAAATTAACAAAAGCACAAGAAGAAAGAGTTGAAAAATTCTGGGATAAAGCTAAATTAAATGATTTAGTTACATCAAACGCACCATTATATTTGGTGGAACATCATTTATTTTCAACTATTTCTTTGGAAGATGAAAATGAATTTTTGGTAAAATCAAAGGAACTTGGTGTATCGAAAAATGTTTTATAACAACAGGCTATACGCAATACATCTTTATAACTAAATGAATAATTATAAACACATCAATAGATTGACACAAGATTGTGAAAGATGGGTTATTCCGTTTACTTTAAATTGAAACACAAAACTTAAATACTATGGAAAATGAAAATAAAATAACTGAATTATGCAAAAACTAATAAAATAATTATGAAAAACCGAAAAATTATTAAAATCGAAATCCCCAAAGTTATTTGGGACGCAGAAATGTCCATTTTCAATTTTAGGCCAATATTGAAAACTTGGATGGAAAGTGTTCAAGATGCTGTTAATAAAACATATGAAATATATTCAAAACAAAAATAAATTTATACAAATATGAAAAATTACAAATCAAAACACATTAACCCAGAAACCTTTGAAGAAATGGAAATTGAAACATTGATACCAATATCAATAGTGGAAAATATTAAAAATTCTCTTGATAACATAGGAGAAGAATTTATGGTTACCCCAACAATGATTAATCCAGAAGATTTAAGTATCGTGTTTGGGTTAATTGAAACAGATATAAACTCTTCTCGTTTGAAGTACAAAGTCTCAATTTCCTTACAAAAATAAATTATGCATAGTCCTGATAAATGGGTGGTATTAAAAATATCCGAAGATTTATATAAAGTTTTTGCCACTTGGTATGGTGGTTACATTTCTTCAGATGTATGGAGAATGAATAGTGGAATCGTATCTGTTGAAGACGATGAAGATTTCTATTATTTTAAAGGGTATTCTAATTCTGTTTATAAATGCCATAAGAACAGTTATGGGTGTAGCCTTTGGACTAGAGGAATATTAAACAACATGATTGAAAAAGCTAAAGAAGAAATGAATATTGATATTATTATTTTAGAAGAAACAGTTAATTTTAAAGAATTATTTAATAAAAAAGATGAATAAAAAAGATAGAATTTTAATTGAAATGAACTCCGAGCAACAACTAGAGTTGTGGGATGGTATTTACTTTCAAGGCAGTAGTTATGAGATTGATGGAGACACTTACACTCACATAACCAAGATAAACACTTCAGAATATTCAGATGGCCCTTCATGGGATTACATTGTACAAAGAAAATCAGATGGGTTATATTTTAAATTTAACGTTTGGGATGCAGGCGAGTACAACGGATATATATGTGAAGACGATGGTTTAGAACAAGTATTTCAAGTAACTAAAATTACATATGAATAACAAAAAAATGAATCAGATTATTGATGAGGCGTATGAGAATTATGAAAAATCATATGAAATGGGTAAACATTTAGAAGGTACAGGTCTTTTATGGATGGCAAAAGAAACTAAAGGAACATTCATTTATAGGTCTAAAACAGACCCTGAGTTCTCTGAAAAGTGGGGATTAAAGATTGAGGAACGAGAGTTGAGTTTAGAAGAAAGAACAAAAATTCTGGTTAGTCAAAGTGATAATAAGAGAGATTTTTATGATAGAAACCATAAGTTAATTATAGAAGAAAAATCAGTTCTCGATGCATCTAACATCCCAGCAAAACTAATCACAATAACGTACAACAACGAAAAAATAGAAAGTTATGAGTAACTTACCAGATACAATAAAGTTAAAAGGTTATGGGGAGGAAGTTAAATTTATTTTAACTAATAAACGAGAAATAAAATATGTACCAAAAAATGGTACGTGTTTAATTGAAGATTTAGATGAAAATTGGTTAATGACCGAAAAACTCAAAGATAATGAGGTTTTTTATCAATCTGAATGGGGTTGGGGTGTTTTTGTAGATACTGATAAAATGGAAACAATCGGTTATAGTGGTACTGAATGGGAAAATCAAAAAATAGAAAGTTATGAGTAACGAAAAAATGAATCAGATGATTGATGAGTCTTGGCGTAAGTATCTTCAACAAACCATGTTTGATAGCAATCCTAAATTTCTCGAACCTGTTCCAGTGATGGACATGAAAACTGGTGAGAAGTCTATAGGTGCAAGACAATACAATAAAAATGGTTTTTTATCAAAGTGCAAAGCCGACCCAGAGTTCTCTCAAATATGGGGATTGCGGATTGAGGAAAGAGAGTTGAGTTCGGAAGAAAGATATAAGATTTGGTTTAAGAATAATTTTGAAACTGGTATGGAATACAATGAAAATAATCTTCCTGATTTTGAAAATGATTATTACGAGCCGACCCCTACCCGACTAATCACAATAACATACAATAATGAAACGATAGAAATTTATGAGTAAAGAAGAAATAATTAAAGAAGTAATTACTATATTAGGTACATCTAGTTATATCGACCCAGCAGAGCATTTATATGATGGGTTAAAACAAATTAAAAGAGAGATAACATATGCCACGGTACATGATTTTCTTTGGTCGTTAGAATCTTCAACCGTACTTGATGTAGATGGTAGAGTAACTGAGTGCGCTAGAAAAATAAAATCTTTGTTAGCCGATATGACTATTGACGAAGCGTATAAGAACTATCTAAAACATAACGATGAAGTAGATAATTATTGGATTAAGAAGAATCCTGAAATTGAAAGTAGATGGAAACCGTATTCACAAGAAGAGTTCATCAACAAATGCAAAACCGATTCAGAGTTCTCAAAAAAATGGGGATTAAAGATTGAGGAAAGAGAGTTGAGTTTGAAGGAAAGAATGAATTTATGTAGAGAAAAATTAAATGATACTGATGATAGTGAAATCTTATTACCATCGGATATTGAATACCGAATGAATAATGAATGGAATGTGCCAACCCGACTAATTACAATAACATACAACAACGAAAAAATAGAAGTTTATGAAAGTTAAAATTAATGAAAAATGGTTTGAAGGAAGATATAATGATGAAATGAAATTTATTATACGACTATTCGAAGAACAAGATGTAATCTTCTTTTATAAATGGCAAAAACGTAGTAAGTCTGGTGTATCAAAGGAAAGTTACATAGAAAATATTGAATACAAAACAATATGTGAATCAGGTATTTTACATCATTGTTACCCGATATTAAGTATAAATGAAGATACAGTACATTTATGTTTTGATAGTTACAAAACAATAGAAAGTTATGAGTAAAGACGAGACCAATCAAGAAGTATTTGTGCCATTTGAACCTAAATCTGTAAGTAGATTTATGGTTGAATTTAAACCACCATTTAATATTCCAAAATTTGTTGTAAAAAGTACAACTAGACCAACCTTTATTATAACAAATGGCGGACATAAATGGGATGAAATGGTTTTCTCAATGTACGACCCAATTGTACCATCAACGAGTCAATCATTGATGACGGGACTAAGAGAATTAAGAAAATTAGATGACCAAACAATAGAAGTTAATCTTTCTATATTATCTCCTATCGGTGATAAAGTTGAAGAATGGTTAATTAAAGGTACAATCAATAAAGTTGATTTTGGTGTTTTGGATTGGGGGACTACAGAACCACTTATTATTAAATTATACTTAAACGTAACATATTGTGTATTATTATATTCTTAAATATAAAAAATAGAAAGTTATGAATAACGTCCGATGATAAACAATCGTTTTAATGTTGTTTATCATCTGTTATATGAATGTGTTATTTTTGTTTTACCTATTAAAAATATAAATTATGAATAAATTTAAAATTAAAAACTTGGATACCAAATTTGATATTGGTAAATTATTAACTAATTACTCAAAATCATTATCAGAAGATACTAATGGTGTTTTATCTGGTGTGATTAATAATAGAATATCAGAAGGTAAGATTATCTATGATTATGAAATAAAATATGGACGAATTGGGAATGAAGAAGTGGGTGAAAATCTTTCATGTAAAATATTTGAAATATGTTTATTGGATATGAATGGTAATGTATCATTATCTGTATTTTATTTCAAGGACACTGAAACATTTTACATGAAAGATAATGAATTGGAAAATAAAATTGATGATGTCATATCTTCTGATAAAATGGGTTATTTTATTGGGTATTTAATTTTAATTAACTCAGAACAAAAATAACATTTCATATAACGTCCGATGATAAACAATCGTTTTAATGTTGTTTATCATTTGTTATAAGTATGTAAATTTTAAACATAAATATATGAAAATCTTAAAAAAAGAAAAACATCCTAATTGGGACAAAGCAGTGATTATCACATTTGAAGATGGTTCTGTTAAAGTAGTTCCTACCGTAGAATACTACAATGATTGTAAAGAAGTGAAAGATAGTAAATGTGATAAGTTGATACCGATTGAATGGGTTTAAAATTTATTATTCATAACGGTTGGGCATATACGCAGTAGCGGATTTGAAACACAGAAGTTTAATTAACAACAAAAACTAAAATATAATGAAAAAGTTTAAAATTAGCACAGTAGCCGCTATTGCCGTATATGCGATGTTAGCGGCAGTTTTTATCCTTCAATTAGTTGGATTTGTTTTAATGTTTGAAAGCGAAATGAATATGTTTATGTGTTACCTGTTTACAGCTTTCAGCTTGGTTGGGTTCTTTTGGATTGTTAGTATAGTTAATGATAAAATACGGTATTAAATTGCCGCTAACGGTTGGGTGTATATGTAGTTTTTTATTTGGAAATCTGAAAATTTATTCGTATCTTTGTAAAAAGAATTACATATACACCTTGTTATACACAGTACGGTTTATTAAGTAGAAACTTTAATTGAAAAACAAATATTAACTTTAAAATATAAAATTATGAATTACACACATATTGAATTGTGGAAAACTAGAGGTTTCATTAATGACAATTTAACCCCAGAAAAACAACTGGAACTGACTAATAATCTTGTGTTAGGGAAAAATTTATTAAATTGTTTTTTGGTGTTAAATAAATATAATCAAAAATTTTACGATGATGTTGAGGGTGTTTTATATCCTATAATTGTTTTTTACACAAAAAAACATAATCAGTTATTAGGAACACCTATAATTCATAATTTTATAAGATTTTGTGAAAATAATATTAATATTAAATATAACTTATCTGAGTATAACCAAGATTATCTATTGTGTCAAGATTTTATTTCACAAAATTAATTTTAAAGTTTTACACGGAACTATAATTTAAACACTAATGTAGTATTGTGTATAACGGTTGATAATTGGCGTAGTGCCAAACGAAAAGTTAATTTGAAAAACAAAAGTTGATATTATGAGAAAATATTTGATTGAAAAACTAAAGGCATTACGCCAATTATTTGTTATAGGTAGTAAAACAAAAATTACACCTAATTATTTACAAGTAGGGCAGAAGTTTATTGGTAATTTGAAAAACGAACATAACGGTAAAATAATAACAATAACAGAAAGGATGCTAGATGATGACGAACATACACTGATGTTCTTACATTACTATGGGTTTGAAGAAATAAAAAACTCGTAATTTTTGTTTTATTACCTATAACAACAGAATATACGCAATACATCTTTATAACTAATTGATGTATATTTAATTACCACAATATTTTAGGATAAAAATATCACGCAACTAAAACATTTTTTTGTTTAATTCGATTATTAATAGTATATTTGTTAATATTCTTAAATATAAAAAAATAAAAAATCATGAATAACGAAAAAGTAATACAATCACAACAAGAGCTAATTGCACTTTACGAATCACAAATTATGGACTTAATTCTGATGTCTAAAATTGAACTTGGTGATGATGTAATTACCGAAATTCGAAGAATTAAAGAAGAACTTAAGAAAATGCAATGAAAAAATATTATGACAACAAGAGAGATTTATTTTAAGAACTTATTTTTTTCGGAGTTGCCAATGGGTATGGTTCAATATACATATAAAGATAATAACGGAGTTATTCAGTTTGGTAAAGCTGTTTTTTTGGAATTTCGAACTGATGAAATTACTGTTGAAAATTCTGTTAATAAAATGAAAGATATTGAAAAGACAGATGGGTTTATGTTTTGGAACAACTCACCAGAAGGCGAAGAATTTTTCAAAAGCAATTGGGGGGTAATTGGTGAATCGCTCGCAAGAATGATTTTACGACAAAAATAGTATAAAAATAATTTATTACATAAAAACAACCGAAATGCAATGAAAAAAATTATTGAGATATTTTTAAACGATTAAAAACAATAGAAAATTAATAAATTATGGAGAATAAAGTAGAATTATTAGGTTATTATGGGTCTGATGTTATTCACGCCCAATCAGCATGGACATCAACATCAAGAGATTTAACTGAAGAAAAGTTAAATAGAGTTGGTAAATTATTAAGTATGTTGGCTAATGAAGGTCATCACACACCATTTGAAAAATCATCATTACATTTTTTGGTTACGGTTGACCAAGCAACACATATCCATCTATTAAAACATAGAATTGGTGTTAGTATTAATGGTGAATCAGCCAGATATAAAGAATTAAAAGAAGATAACCTATATTTACCAAAAGATGATGGTTGGAAAACTGAAATGAATACAACATCATATACTTGGTTAAAAAGACTTGAAGAATTTACTCAAGAAAGTAATGAGTTATATCACAAATGTTTAGAAGAATTGACACCAATTTTAGGGAGAAAAAGAGCTAAAGAAAGTGCAAGATTTTTTAAAACAATGAATTCTCAAATAACAATGGATGTTATGTTTAATTGGAGGTCGTTTTATCATTTCCAAAAATTAAGGAATAGTGAACATGCTCAACTTGAAGTTAGAGAATTAGCACAAAAAATGTTAGATTTAGTTAAAAACATAGAAAATAAACCTTTTGAATTAACAATCAAAGCATTTAATTTGTAAAATAAAAGATATAATTAAAATTAAATTTTAAAAAGCACCAAATATTTGGTGCTTTTTTATTTATATCAATATATTTATTATAAAATATTTTCTATATGCCTAAAATAAATGATATACATAGTATAATAGTACCAGCACAAAATGCTAATTTAACCGCACATACATATAGTGAAGTATATGGTGGTAATAGTGGATGTACAATAAACATAAATGGTCAAACAATAAATGTTGGTATGTCCTCAAATATAAGTATTTGGATTAATTCTGTTAGTGGTGGAACTGGTTGTTTCTTACTTGGTGAAAAACAAAATGTATATCAAGGTACTAATATAATTGGTGGTGTTTATTAAAAATAATATAATTAAATAAAAAAAAATATGAAAAAACAATTAATCATAAGTCCAGTTGGTTTAAAAGGTAACGAAATACTTGAACGTCAAAAACAATTAATGGGTATTTCTTCTATAAATGAAGATAAAAAAAATTATGCTGTTGAATTAACCAAAGTAGGACCTGATGGTAATGCCTATGCTGTTATCAGAGAAAATCATGAATGGTATATTAAAAAAGCAAATAAGTTAAATAATTTAATTGCTGAAGATTTTAAATATATTGGTGGATTGCAAAATAAAAAACAAGAAGCTTATCCTTCTTACGCAAAGGCAATTAAACATTTAAACCTAAAATTCAAAAGTTTGGCTGAAGCGTATAATTTTGATGGTGAAATAAATGTGTTTGAAAATGATAATTTATTATCAGAAACACCTATGGCAGCTGGTTTTGCAGAAATGAAAAGTAATGGTTTTAGCGGTCATGGTAATCTTGAAGAAGATATGCCAATGATGGAATATGATATAGATGAAGTTGAATTAACTGAATATGAACAAGCTATTGATGACATGATTGATGATGATAGTGAAGATGATGATTTAATTGCTTATGAAGTACCTGAATGGGCTATGTCATCCTTAATAAATGGTGACGATAGTGGTTTATCTGATGAAGATATTGAAAAATTGGATTCTTTTATTCAAGATGTTTCAAATGAACATGGTAATGCTAATTTTATGTTAGGTGATATAGATGGTAAAGATGACTTAGGTTTTAAAAAGTATAATGATATTGATTCATTAGGTAGCAATGTATATAGAATATACATTAAACCATCTAAAAATATTGATGAACGTAAAAAAAGTTTTCCTGATTTAACTGGTGATGGTAAAGTTACTAGAGCTGATATATTAAAAGGTAGAGGTGTTAAATTAAAAAAAAAAGTTTAATTGATAAGTTAACTGAAGAAGTTAAATATAAATTAAAGATATCTTCACCTAAACCAGCACAACCAGCACCTATGGCACCAATGGAACAGCCAATGGGTGAACCTACTGATATCCCTGCTGATGAACCAATGGAACAACCAATGGACGAACCAATGGATAATCAACCAGTGGACAATCAAGCAGTAGATAATACAACAGAACCTACAGATGCTGATTCTGGTGAAATGCCTTTTGAAAAAGAACCATTTGACGCTGGTGTTGAAGCTGATGAAGAAGAAGACCCAAAGAAATTTATACAACAATTAACTGGTAAATTAGGTCAATCACTTAGACAATACACAGATGAACAAGGTCAACCAGATTTTGAATTAGAAAAATTTGCTATTAATTCATTATTGTCAGCAACACATACTGGTGAAATGGATGCTGATGACCAAAAAGATATAATTAAAAAAGTAAAAAAATCTGGAAAAAATGATGAAAACACTAATCAGTCTAATACTAGCGATGATGGCAATGATAATATTGATGATAACAGCAATATTGATTCTGATGAAAATGTTGATAATAAAGGTGATGAAGAAACTGTGGATGAATCTAGTGAAAACTTTTTATTATCTAACCCCAAAAAGCTAAGCATATTCGCACCAAAAGGTAGTAATGAATATAATCCATCAAACGATTATCAAAACGTTAACCATGACGATGAAATTGAGACTAATAACTATATGTTTTGGGCTAACTTAAAAACAATATGTGACGCTGTAGAAGAAATATTATCTATGGACTGTGATAAAGTTGATTCTATTTTATCAGATGGTCATGGTTGGGCATTAGACCATATCGCAACTTCTGCTGATGATGTTGAAGAAGTATATCATTTTTTAGATAGTAATATTAATGATGATTATAGTGAATGGTCAAAACCAATGCAATTAACAAAAAATGTTCAAGTATCACCTGAATTACAATATCATTTAGATAATGGTATTGCATTAGGTGAATCAGTATTTAGATATGGTTCAGAAAAATTCATGAATTTAATGACTGAAGTAAAAAAATTATATAAAAATAATTTACTTGCTTTAAATGAAAACGATTCTTTTATTATAAATGATTTTGATAATATGTATGTCGAATACAATAACCAGAAATTAAAAATGAATTTTATATTTGAAGAAGTTAATAAAGAATCATTAAAGGAAGCTGAATATAAAGGTAAAAAGGTACAATTAAACAAACCAAAAAGAGGTGGTTCTAAAAAATTCTATGTTTATGTTAAAGACCCAAAATCAGGTAATATTAAAAAAGTATCTTTTGGTGCTAAATCTGGTGGTGGTAATTTAGCTGTTAAATTAAGAGACCCAAAAGCTAGAAAAAGATTTGCTGATAGACATAATTGTAAAAGTAAAAATGATAAGACAACACCAGGTTACTGGAGCTGCCGACTTCCAAGATATTCTAAATTGCTTGGTTTGAGTGGGGGCGGTACTTTTTGGTGATACAAAACAATATTTATTAATTAGATAAAAAAATGAAAATAAAAATAACGGAAACACAATTAAAAAAACTTAAGTCTTTATTGATAGAAATAACTGTCGATGACGCTTATATTAAGTTTTATAAAGACATTCCAAAAGAGGAATATGACTTAATTATTAATGCTGACCCATTTTCAAAACCAAAATTTTTAAGTCCTTATGCTAAGTGGTTATTAAAAATTTATAAGAATAAACAATTAAAACTAGAAGACTTAGAAAGAGCAACAGAATACATACAAACATTTGATAAATTTAAACAATCTGAATTTAAAAACATAGATTACGACAAATTTAAAACTCTTGGTGAACTCGGTAATATCGTAAAAAACAAATTAGATTATTCTAGTTATGAATCAGGTAAACAAGTTGATTTGTGTTCTGTTATTGATGGTGCTAAAAAAGTATATGAGGATGAAAAATGGTGTGTTATTATACCAGAAACAGAATATGCCTCATGTTATTATGGTAGAGGTACTGAATGGTGCACAACATGGGGTGAAAAATCTTTTGATGATAGACATAAATCTAAAACAAATAGATTTGATTATTATGATAAAACAGGTCCTTTATTTATTAATATAAATAAAAGTGATTATGAAGATAGATATCAGTTTCATTTTGAAACAAGTCAATTTATGGATATTGATGATAATGAAATAGAATTATTTGAATTTATCGATAATAAACAAAACGCTGGTTTAAGAAATTTTTATAATAATTTTTTAAAAGATAGAGTTAAATCACTTAAATTTAGTGATTTAGAAGTTGCTAACGATTCTTGTTACATTGTTGTTAATGATTGGGGTGATTTTGAAGACGCTTTTGAAGAAGATAGAAACTACATTAATCCAGCAATGTTTTTAAGAGATTTAGATGATAATTATACTGATTATGATTATAGTAGAAGTGATATCAAGTTATATTATTTAGATGATATTAATGACAAAAATATGTCTTTAATTAAGGAAAAACTTAAAGAAAATGGTTATGATTTAAATGAAATGGATGATGATGAACTTGAAGAAGCTATACTTGATGAATTTATTGGTGAAATAGATGGTGCGTTATCTGACGCTAAACGTCAAGCTGATGAAAAAGAAGCTTACGACCAAATAACAAAACATATAATTAATCATTTTGGTGGTACAAATGTTGAGTATGGTGATAAGATAAAATTAAAGATAACTTGTCCTGAACCAATTTTATTATATGGTATGGACACATCATCATTTATTACTGGTTACTCAGAAAAATACGGTAAAATTGATTTTAATTACCCTAGATATGGTTTTGATGGTAACATAGATAATGATAATTTTAATGAAATATTAAATGATAGATTAAACTGGTAATACTTATTAAAAAGATTAATTATGGGAAGAATAGAAAAAAACAAAAAAATATTAATTGAAAGAAAAAACAGACAAGTTTTAGGTAAACCAGAAATGGATTGTCCAAAAGCAACACAAGATTTAGAATTAAACACTAAAAATAGAGATGCTGCAATAAATGAACCACACATTAAATATGGTCCGTTAAATGTTGATGAACCAGCTGATTTTTGGGAAAATATAGCTGACCATTGGGATACTAGTGTTGAAGCTGCTATGGAATCTAGATGTGGTAATTGTGTTGCTTTTGATATCTCTAAAAGAATGGATGATTGTATGCCAGGTCCAGTATCTGATGAAGATGGTAGATTAGGTTATTGTTGGATGCATCATTTTAAATGTCATTCAGCTAGAAGTTGTAGAACATGGGCCAAAGGTGGTCCTATCGAAGATGATTCAATCTCATATAAATGGCAAGAAAAAAATGAAAAATAATATGAAACCTTATAAGGAAACTATAAATAATAATATAATTAGACGTTCATTTTCAAAAGACGTTAATGAAAATGAATTATCTTGGCATAGAGATAAAAAAGATAGAGTTGTTATTGTTTTAGAAAACAATGATTGGATGATTCAATTTGATAATGAATTGCCAAAAAAACTTAATGTTAATGAAGAAATTTTTATACCTAAAAACACATTTCATAGGGTAATTAAAGGTTCTGGTGATTTAATGGTTGAAGTTATTGAAACTGATTTTGAAGATGGTGAATATGCTATATTTGAAATTATTCAAGAGGGTAAAAAGAAAAAGAAAAAAACAAAAAGAGATGCTTGTTATTATAAAGTAAAAAGTAGATATTCTGTCTGGCCAAGTGCCTACGGTTCAGGTGCCCTCGTAAAATGTCGTAAAGTTGGTGCTGCTAATTGGGGAAATAAAACTGATGAAAATATTGATGACCAAATTAATGAGAAATGGTCAGAGAAATACAAAAAGAGTATTGATTGTAGTAACCCAAAAGGGTTTAGCCAAAAAGCACATTGTCAAGGTAGAAAAAAGATTAAAGAATCATTAGATACAATTAAATTAAGGCAAAAAAAATTTATTAAAAAAATAATGGAAGAAAATATGAACATAATAAATGAAATAAGTTCTGAAGAAGCTTATAATAAATTCTATAAAAACTTATTTAATAAAGATGATGAAAAATCAGATAAAGAAAAATTTAATAAAATAATTGATTTAGACCCAACATATAATAAAGATAAAAATAAATTAGGTGAATATACTAGATGGTTATTCAGAAAAGATAATGTTGAATTATTGAAAAAAGCTAAAGATGAAGATTTATATAAAATAAAAAACGATTTAGAATTTTTTAATACTAGTAAGATTAAAAATCTATTACCTACTGATAAAAAAGATATTAATAAATTTAATATAAAAACTTTATTAGATTTTATTTTTGATTTAGAATCAAAATCAGATAGTGAAGAGTTAAAATCAAAAACAGATATAGAAAAAGAAATTAAAAAAGACGTTGATAAATATAATTTAACTAACTGGACAATTATTGTTCCAAAAACAGAAGAAGCTTCTTGTTATTATGGTAAAGGTACAAAATGGTGTACAGCAGCAACTGGTTATAATAACATGTTTGACCGTTATAATAATAGAGGGTCTTTATACATATTAATAAATAAACAAGACCCTTCTGAAAAATATCAATTTCATTTTGAGGATTCTCAATTTATGGACGCTAAAGATTATCCAATAAGACTTGGTGAATTTATGAATGAAAATGATGATGTTTATGAATTTTTTAATAAAATTTATGGTAACGACCTTGATTTTAATATCTGTGAAGCATCATTAGAAAATGGTGATACTGAAACTTTTGAAAATTTTTATAGTAATAAATTTACAGATGAACAGAAAGAAAGCTTAGTAAGAGCTGCTTTTGAAGGTGATGGAAATTCAGATGGTTATTATACAGTTTCTATGGCTTTAAATTACATTGATTATCCAGATATGGCTAAAGATTTTAGACGTGATTTTTTGTATGGTCTTGAAGCAAGTTTAGAAAATAGATATGATGATGAAAACTATGATGCAATTATGTTTATACATCATATTGGTGGTTTTAATGAAGATAACATAGATGATATTATGAAACAAGTTGACATTAAAGACTTAGATGAAATAGAAAAAATAATTCAAATCGCTAAACATTTTGAAGCGATTAACCTTTTAGAAATTTATTTTGCTAATAATGATGTTGATTTTAATTTAGATATGCTAGAAACAATAAATAGTTTAAAAGATAAGTTTGAAGATAAAAGTGAATCTTATAGAAACGATGTTTTGTCATCTAAATTAGTTAAATTTGAAATGAAAAAGTTTAATTTTGAAACTGGTTATGTTAATGGTTATCTAACACCAAAAAACGATAACGGTGAATTAATTAAAGATAAGCGTAGTAATGTTAATATTTATTATAAAAATATAATTAAATACTTAACAATGCCTAGATTATTTACTGAAGGTAAAAAAACTATTAATAAAACTAAAGAGATAGATAGAGAAAAGTTGAGTCGAGAAATGATTAAAAAAGCTCATGATTCGATTACAAGAAAAAAGGGTAAAGAATACGCACCAGATGTACATGAATTACAAGCATGGATTGATGATTATATCAAAACAAATAAGATTAAAGTAGATGAATCTAAAAAAACTAACTTCTCAAAAGAGAAATCACAAGGTCTTCATGGTTGGTTTTCTAGAAAAGGTGGTGAAGGTTCACAAGGCTGGGTTGATTGTAATACATGTAGAAAAAATAAAGAAACTGGTAGATTAAAATGTAAACCTTGTGGTAGAGAAGAAGGTGAAAAAAGAGCTAAATATCCAGCATGTAGACCATATCCTAGTGCATGTAAAACAAAAGGTAAAGGTAAATCATGGGGTAAAAAAAGTATTAAAGAAAATATGGAAAATTTTAAACAAAAATTAGAAGAAATTATGTCAAATAAAGATGAAATGTCAAATAATTATATGTTTTGGCAAAATTTAAAAACTATCTATAATGCAGTTTCAGAAATGAAAGGTATGGATTTTGAAAATGTTGATAATGTCTTATCAGATGGTCATGGTTGGGCATTAGACCATATCGCAACATCAAAAGATGACATCGAAGAAGTATATCATTTCTTAAAAAATAAAATAGATATGCATGGTTTTGATAAACATTATATTCAAAGACAATTAAATGAAACCTTTGGTGATGATGACGATGATGAAAGACCAAAACAAACTAACGATAAGGATTCTAAAGATAAAAAAAGTAAAAAACATAATATTGAAAAACCATTAAATATTAAAAGAGAAAATAAACCTTTTTTACCAATGGCAGATATTGAATAATGGAAAATTTATATTTGATTTATATTAATAAAGTCGGTAAAAATTATAAAGGTCAATACCTTTATGAATTTTTATTTTCTGATTCATTAGATAATATTGATGGTCCAGATTGGGATATGTATCCAGCATCTGGTAGACCAGAACCACCACATGAAAATTTAATAAAAAAAGTGGGTAAACTTGAATCAGAACTTAAACTTGATTTAATACAAGATAGTGATACATTTGCTATATGGGATGCTGTTGATGGTGTAATCGCAATGGCATGGGAAAATATAAATGCTTATGAGTCATATCCAGATAAAAGACTATCATTTAGTTTTGGTGAAAAAAATATTGATGTTGAAAATAAACTTTATGAAAAAGACCTAATACTTAATTATAAAAAGCAATACCATGGAGAATAATGAAAAAAAACCTACAGTTATAACAACGTCAGATGGTTTAAAAAAGACCATACAAGATATTGGTGATAACCATAATGTAAATATTGTAGTTACTGATAAAATTAATGAAGTTGATGCTGTAATAGAACCTAAAGACCCAGAAACTATTAAATATTTATCGAATGTCATTGACAGTCGTACTGGTGAGATATCTAAACCATTTAACATATCTGGTAAACAATATCAAATGGTTAGAGGTGTAACACCTAATCAAGAAGTTGTTATGAATGTCTATTGTCATGATGAGTATGATGACTCTGGTGATAATAAAATATACCCAGTACAATATTTTGAAGAAAATGTCGCTAAACCAGCCAAAGACTTAATTGAAGGTGAATTAATTAAACAAGAAGAAAAACAAACTGGTTCTGATTCATTAAATCTAAATGAATTTAAACATTTCATTGTAAATGAAAATGGTAAAATAAGAAAATTTAGAACTGTTGAAGAATTAGCTAAAGCTAATATGAAAGAAAATGAAAAATATATGGGTCTTAGTGAATTTAAAAAATATGTTTACGAAAGATTATTTGGTCAAAAACCTAAAAAAGAAAATAAAATAATTAAAGTTAAAGATTTAAATGATGAATAAAAGAATATTAAATGAAAATGTTGTTTATCCTGAAAGTTTAAAAGAAAGAATGCATCCAAAACTTGAAGAAGAATTGGTTGGCAGAAAACATTCATTAGGGTTAAATGAAATTTTTCCAGAAACTGATGAATCATTATTTGAGGAAAAAATAATTGGTGAACGCTTTAAAGAAGTTGTTAATAGATGTAAAAAAGCACATGATATGACAGAAATTGATGATAAGTTAATTATGTCAAGTATTACACCATTATTAACTGAAACTATGAAATTAGAATCTAAACATAGAAAATCTCTTGAGAAATTAGCTGAGAAAATGATTAGAGAAGAATTTAATATGGATAGTAATGTGGTAGAAATACACGCTAAATTAACACCAAATATCACATTAGAAGCACCTAAAAAAAATAAAAAACCTGTGGCTGTTCAATTAGAGTTTGAAAGTCATGATGATATGGCAAAAGCAAAAAAAGAAGTTTATAAAAGAAGATTTATAAATTCAATGGTTGAAGGTGCATCAAGAAAATGTAATCATATGTATCATATGGCTGATGATGATATATCTGATTTAGACCCAAGATTACCAAATAAATATAATAAATTAATGTCAGCATCAGATTATACTTATTTTGTGGTACCTGAAATGGATAACACAATAAATAGTGGTGTTGTTAGAGTTCAATTTCCAACCAAAAAAAACCCAAAAGCTGTTATATATGCACAAGGAATGGTTTTCCCAGTTTTAATACATGAACTTGTTAAAGGTGTTATGGAATTAATCTCTGCACATGGATTACCTAAAGATAAAAAACTTGGTGAGTATGTTATTAATAAAGCAGATTTTACTGCTGCTGAACCATGGGATATTAGGTTAGGACCAGCTATATGGAATAGATTTACAAAACTTATTAAACCAGAAGATTTTAATTTAAAACACCAAATATATACTGATTTGGTTTGTATGCCAACAGAAGAATTTAATTCTAATATGCGTGAAATAATGGCACATACAAAAAAAGGTAAAAAGATAATTGAAGAGTTATCTAAAAAAATAAAAACAGAATTACAAGAAGATGATTTTAATGAAGCTATGAATGAAGCTAACAAAAATAATAGTTCATCTTTAGGTTATTCTTATGAAGAATTATTTTTAAATAATTAATTTTTATGAAAAAACTAATATTAACAGAAACAGAAAGAAAGGCTATTTTAGCTGAAAAAGAAAGAATTATTATAGAAAGTTTTAAGAAAAACTTTAATAAAATTGACACACGTAATAATGATTATTATGAAACATTGTCTGAAGCATTAGATTCGGTTAGAGATATGGCTAATGCACTTGGTTATGAATTAAATGAAGATGAATTGTTTACTCATTTTGGCACTGGTGGTATTCCATATGAAACAACTAAAAGTGCGACAATATCTTTATTAAAAGATGGTGAACCAATATTGAATAAAAGAGGTAAAGAACTTAACAGAAATATAGCTATTTCTATTTATAGAATGCCTAGCGGTAGATATGAATTAACTGCTTACCCAACATTTTAATTATATAAACATGTTAACAGTACAAGAAATATTAAAGGAATATGCTTTATGTTTAACTAATCCTACATATGCTATTGAAACTTATTTGGAAACTTTTGATAAGACTCAAGAAGGATATGTACCATTTAAATTGTTTCCAAGACAAAAGGAAATAATATATGCTTATGAAAACCATAGACATAATTTAGTTACAAAGCCAAGACAAGCTGGGGTGTCAACAACAACAGCTGCTTATCTATCAATAAAAGCAGGTTTTGCAGATGAAGAAAACCCTGAAAATATTCTAATCATTGCCAATAAACAAGAATTAGCGTTTGAATTTTTAGCTAAAATTAAAGATTTTGTTAATCAATTACCAAGATGGGTTTGGGGTTCAGAATATTATGGTAATAAAAAGAATGAAGAAAAAACAATTTTTTTAACTGATTCTAAAAAAGAAATAAAATTACCAAATGGTAGTCGTATAAAAGCAGTAGCAACATCAAAAGACGCATTAAGAGGCTTTACACCAACGTATCTTGTAATGGATGAAGCTGCGTATATAGATAATGGTGCAGAAGTCTTTGGTGCGGCTCTTACGGCCCTTGGTAGCGGTGGTAAAGCAATTCTTATATCAACACCAAAAGGTCTTGATGAATTATATTATAAAACATATGATTTAGCAAAACAAAAGAAAAATAATTTTAATATCATTGAAATGAAATGGTATGAAGATTTAAGATATAATAGAGAATTAAGATGGTTTAAAGATGAATTAATTGAAAAAGAAGTTGAATTTACTTTTGAATCATATAATAAAAGAATAAGTGAAGGTTGGAAACCTACTTCACCATGGTATGAAGAAATGTGTCTAGCGATGAATAATGACGCTAGAATGATTGCTCAAGAATTAGATGTATCATTTATAGGTTCTGGTGGTAATGTTATTGAAGAGCAATATATTGAAGCACAATATAAAAATAATATGCAAGACCCTAAATGGACTTTAGGTGCCGAAAAAAATATTTGGATTTGGGAAGAACCAAAAGAAGGTCATCAGTACATTTTGTCGTCCGATGTTAGTCGTGGAGATGGAGAAGATTCATCAACAATTGTTATTATTGATTTTACCACAATGGAACAAGTAATGGAGTATCAAGGTAAAATACAACCAGATTTATTGGCTCAAATAATAGAGGAATATGGTGAAAAATATAAAGCATATACTGTTGTAGATATAACTGGTGGTATGGGTGTTTCAACAGTACTTAAATTATTAGAATTTGGGTACAAACATTTACACTATGATACGCAAAATGGTAAAATATTATCTTCTAGACAAAGAGAAGTTGCAAATTTTTCAAAAGATAATAAGATACCAGGTTTTCATGCAACGTCTGTTAGATTACCAATGATTTCAAATTTAGAATATAAAATAAGAACAAATGCTGTTAAAATAAGGTCAACAAGGTTATTATCAGAACTTAAAACATTTATATATAAAAACGGTAGACCTGACCATATGGATGGTTATAATGATGATTGTATAATGGCTCTTGCAATGGCATTATGGGTTGCTGAACATTCATTTAAAAATCTTGAAAGATTGGAAAAACAAAATAAAGCGATGTTAAGTGCTTGGCTTGGTGGGTCATCTAATAACACAAATACAACTGATAATAGAAATGGTTTTGTAAGTAATCAAAATGGTGTTAAAACAAGTCACCCTAGACCAAAATTTAACCCATATAATTCTAGAGGGATTCAAGACCCACATGGTGATTATTCATGGTTGTTTAGATAATTTACTTTAATTTAATTATTAGTATATTTATTATAATAAATAAAATTAAAATGTCTGATAAAAAATTAACAATATTTCAAAGATTAGGTCAAGTAATTGGCCCAGATTCTGCTAAATTAAAGAATGTATATAATCAACCACAAAGATTTAATATAGGTAAAGAATTATTAAAAACCACAGATAAGAGAGAATATGAGTTGGCGAAATTACAAGCACAACAAAATAAATATTTGTCTCAAATGTGGAAAAAAGTCGAAAACGGACTTTATCAACAATCAATTAATTATGAAACAACTCGTATAGGTTCTTATGCTGATTTTGAAGCTATGGAATTTTATCCAATCATTGCTGCTGCTCTTGATATTATTATGGAAGAAGCAACAACAGTTAATGATAAAGGAAAAGTATTAAATGTTTATTCTGAAAGTAATCGTGTTAAAACAATATTACAAGATTTATTTTTTAATAGATTAGATATACATACATCATTACCTATGTGGACAAGAAATACACCTATTAGAGAAAATAGTATTATCCCATTATTAGATGGTACAGAAATAACAATTAAAGAATTATCTAATAGAGTTAAAAATGGTGAAGAAGTTTGGTCATATGCTATTCAAGATGTTACTAAGGCTATTGTTCCAAGTAAAATAGTTTGGTGTGATTTAACCAGACGAAATAGTGAATTATATAGGGTAACATTAGATGATGGTACTTATATTGATACAACACCAGACCATGAATATATGCTTAGAGACGGTTCTTTTAAACGAGCTGATGAATTAACTGAAGGTCAGTCTTTAATGCCGTTTTACACAAAAACTAGTGTAGAAAACTATGGTAAATTAAATGGTTATGAAAAAATTTATAACCCTAGTAGTGATAAATATGAATATACTCATAGAATAATCGCTAAAAATTGTCTAATTGATTCTGAAAAAGAAAAAATTAGCGGTGAAAAATGGTTAACACACCATATTAATTTTAAAAAAAGAGATAATAACCCAAATAATTTAAAAAGAATGAGTTTTAATGAACATTCTAATTTGCATGAAAAATTATCTAAAAATTTAAACGAGTATCGTAAAAAACCAGAAGTTATAAAGAAAAGATTAGAAGGTATTGATAAATATTTAAGGTCAGATAAGAGAAAAAAACGTTTATCTGAAGAAATGTCTGGTGTTTACCCAAAATTTTTTGAGTTGTATAATAATAGTGATTTACACACAGAACATAATGAAATACGCTCAAATAAAATGTTAGTTAATTGGTCAAACAAAGATTTTATTAAAAAAACTAAAAAAGGTATGACTATTGAAATTAGTCATGCGTGTTTAAATTATATTTCTAATATTATTATAAATAACCAAAATTATATAGGTATTAATAAATTAGCTAAATTATTAAAAACAGACCAAGAATTTATCAATTTATTAAAAGAGACCTACACACTTAGAAAAGATATAACTAAATCAATTAACACGACAACTTTAAATAAATTAATTTTTAGAAAAACAAATAAAAATTATTTTGAATTTGTTTTTAGTATTAAACCAGAAATAATTTTAGATAAAGAATATTTAAAATGCAAAGCTATTTTTGAGGGTAAAACAAAAACTAAAGTTATTAATCATAAAGTAATTTCTGTTATTAAATTAAATGAAACAGCTGATGTTTATTGTTTAGAAGCTGTCGGGCCAAATGGTGAACATGATAGACACAATTTTCCAGTCTGTGGGTTTGATTCAAATAGTTCATATTCAAGAACTTCTGGTGTGTTTTTGTCAAATTGTAAATATGGTGATAATTTCGTTTTTCTTAATGTTAATGATAAACATGGTATAATTGGCGCTAAACAAATGCCTAATTATGAAATGGAGAGAAGAGAAAGCGGATTATTTGATATGATTTCTGGAAGTCATAGTGTTAATAATAATGTTCCAAATTCAGACAAAGTTAAATTTTATTGGAGAGGTCGTGATGTTGAATTTAATTCATGGCAAATGGCTCACTTTAGATTATTAGGTGATGATAGAAGATTACCTTACGGAACATCTATTTTAGAAAAGGCTAGACGTATATGGAAACAGCTTATTTTAGCTGAAGATTCAATGTTAGTATATCGTGTGACTAGAGCACCAGAAAGAAGAGTTTATAAAATTTATGTTGGTAATATTGATGATGCTGATGTACCAGCTTATGTTAATGAAATTGCTGATAGATTTAAAAGAACACCAATAATTGATTCTCAAACTGGTCAAATGGATTTAAGATTTAATCAATTATCAAACGACCAAGATTTCTTTATTCCAGTTCGTTCAGAAGATGCACCAAATCCTATAGATACTTTACCAGGTGCGTCTAATTTGGACCAAATAGCAGATATAGAATACCTTAGAAATAATTTATTTACTGCGTTAAGAATACCTAAACCATTTTTAGGTTTTGATGAAACATCTGGTGAAGGTAAAAATTTAGCATTACAAGATATACGTTTTTCAAGAACTGTAAATAGAGTACAACAATCAATGTTACAAGAACTTAATAAGATTGCTATTATACATTTATATTTATTAGGTTTTGAAGATGATTTGGATAATTTTTCATTAACATTAAACAATCCATCAACACAAGCTGAAATGCTTAAAATTGAACATCTACAACAAAAAATAACATTACTTAAAGACGCTGTTTCAGATATTGGTAATGGTTTTGGTACTATGTCTTGGACAAGGGCGCATAGAGAAATTTTAGGTTGGTCTAATGATGAAATTAAAAAAGATTTATTAGAACAAAGAATGGAAAAAGCCGCATCTGGTGAAATAGCTAATACAGCTAATGTTATTAAGCATACTGGTATGTTTGATGATGTTGATAAAATATATGGTGATTATGAAGCTGCTTTAAAAGGCGGTGGTGAAGCTGCTGCTAGCACTGAAACTGCAACACCATCATTTGGTGGCGGAGGCGGTGGAGGTCTAGGTGGTGGATTAGGTGGTACAACACCAGAAACGCCAGAAGGTGGCGAAACACCAGAATTAGGTGGTGAGACAGGTGGTGAGACACCAGAAGGTGGTGAAGCTGCTGCACCAGAAGCGCCAGCAGGTGGTGAGGCTAGTGAAACATTAACAGAAGGGTTAAAATTAATAACAGAGGAAAAAAAATTATTGACTAATAAATTAGTTAATAGAACCAATAAATATAAAAATAGGTTTGTTGACCTTATTGAATCTGTTGATGGTCTGGACGTAAATAAAAAAATGGATAATATTAAAATTATTGATAAAAATGTCAAGATAAATAACGATATCAATCAGATAATAAATGAAATTGATAAAATGTTAGATGAATAATGTTTTTTTATTAAAACATATGATATTTATTAATTAAAAAACTATTATGAATATTAATGATAACATTAAAAATTTTGGTAAGATAAAAGAAGTTTATAATAACGCATTAACTGAAGGTATTGTAAAAGAAAATAAATCTGGTAAAGGTTTATTCGGTTCTTATTTAAAACATCTTAAATCTAATGAAGTTTTAAAAAAACAATTTTTAATCTATACAAGTATTGAAAGTAAAGTTGAACCTGATAGGGTTAAAGCTATGGAATTTATTAATGAGACATTATCATTAATATCTAATCATAATAAAAAAGAAATTTTTGAAGCTAATAATAAATTAGTTAAAGATATTATTTTTGAACATGATATTACATATGATAAACTAGATTTACATAATAACATTTCAAAATTAATTTTTACTGAAAAAAACTTTAATACAATAGATGAAATTATAGAAATTAAAAATAAAGTAGCTGATTATATTGTTAATAATAAACCAAAAGAAATAAATGAAAACTTTGGTTTGCCTAATAGCATAGTTACATCTTTATTTGTTGATAAATTTAATGAACGATATTCAGATTTAGATGAATCTGAAAGACAAGTATTAAAAACTTTATTAGAATCAACCGAAGAAGAAAAAAAAGAGTTACACAACAATTTAATTCGTGAGTGTATAACTCTTATTGATGCAAAGTTTGTTGATAGTGATATTGAGTTAAAAGATAAACTACTTAAAGTTAAAGATAAGTTATTAAATGAAAAGACAATAACTAATGAATCTTATTCAAAAGAAATAACTAAACTCATTAATTTAAGAAATACCCTTAAATAACAATATTATATAACATAATTAATTATGCAATCTGATAATTTAATAAAACTAAAAGAGTTAACTGAAAAAATGTGTGGGTTTGATGAAAGCGATGTATATTACAACAGTATTAAAGAAATAAAAGAAAATATATTGCAATTTGAAAACGAATTAAAAACTGACCAAACACAAAAAAATAAATTATCTTGTTACGAAAAACTGCATAATAAAATAAAAAACATTCTTAATAAAACAAAATTAGGTTAATTATGTCAGACGAAAAAGATACATGGGCAGAATATAGTAGATTAGTGTTAAAAGAGTTAGAAAGATTAAATGAAAATCATGAACGAATGAGGTCAGATATTGATACTCGTTTTTCTCAATTAACACAAAAACTTAGTGATTTAAAAAATATTGAATCCAAAGTAGATGAACACGTAAAATGGGTTGAAAAAGTTAATGATGTTTGGTCTCCATCACAAATGAAATCTGCTAAAGATGAAATATATGCACAGAAAAATAAATGGGTCGCAGCTATTGCTATATTAGCTTTTATACAAACAATGATGGGTATCTTTATCGCTGTTTGGGGTAAATTCTAAATTTGACTAATTTAAATTATTTAGTATATTACTTGTATATAAAAAACCAGGTAATATACATGAATACGACAACAAAGAAAAAAGGTAAAAAAATTAAATTAACTAACAACTTAAACCATAAAGTTTTTTTTGGTTGTGTTGATAACAATAACCCAAAATCACTCTATATTAATATCTCATCATGGGCAACACCAACTGATGAAAATGATACTCAATATCAAAGACATTTAAGAGAGTTAAATAAAGAAATAAAACAAAAAATATATAATTATTTAGCTTATAATAAAAAAAATTTCTTTATTAAAGATAGAACAATTATAGATTTAGATATTAGAGAATCTGGTATAAAATTTGGTAAAAAAAGTTTTATGTCTTGTGAAATAACTCTATTTTCAAATATCGATTTACCAATAAATAAAGAATCAACAATTGATGAACTTACAATGATTACCAATATCATTATTGGCGAAGTATTTAATAACAACAAACATTTGCTTTTTAGTAAAACTAAAAAATAAAATATTCTTTTTATTCATGTGATATATTTATTAATTAGAATAATCACGTGAATAAATGGATAACGAATTAAAAATACTTAAAAGAGGACAAAGTGGTAGGGGTATATTAATTGAATATGATGCTGGTTACATTAGTCCTAATGAACCAAGAAATTTACCGTTTATAAATGAAATAAAAAAATTAGAAACTGGTAAACTAATAATTGAAGACCCACTTGTTGTTTACGTTATATTGCAAAAATATGGTGTATTAAACAGAAACGGTAGAATTTATCCTGAAGAAGTTTTAAGAAAACAAAATGAACTTTATCAAAAAATGATAAAGGAAAGAAGTGCTGTAGGTGAATTGGACCATCCAGATACTTCAATAATAGCTGCTGATAGAATATCTCATAACATATTAGAAACATGGTGGGAAGGTAAAACCCTTATGGGTAAAATGGAAATATTAATGACACCAGGTTTCATTAATTATGGTATAGTATCAACAAAAGGTGATGAAGTCGCAAACTTATTAAGAAATAGAATTAAAATAGGTGTTTCATCAAGAGGTGTTGGTAGCTTAAAAGAAGGTAAAAACGGTGAACAAATTGTACAAGATGATTTTGAAATAATTTGTTGGGACGTTGTAACAGCACCATCAACACCAGATGCATGGATGTTTAATAACATAGAAGAAGCACAACCATTTGTAGAAAACTTTAAACAAAAAAATAATATAATAAACGAAAATATTAAAAATAATTTAGATAATTTCTTATTATCATAATTAAATTTACTTTTTTTTATTATTTTTTTGTGCTTTTTAAAAACCATACATATTTATAAACAAATAAGAATATAAAATTTTTATATAAAAACAAAATGAGCGAAAAAAAATCAATCTTAGAAGAAGCGTTATTAGATATTAAAAATATTGAAAAGGCTTTAAACAACAACACAAAAGAAATACTTCGTAGCGTTGCTAAAGAAGAAATTGACACTGTTGTAAAAGAATCTCTCTCTAAAAAAATGGAAGAAGAGATGTACGAAGAAGAAGTTATTGATGAATCTATGCATTCCGAAGAACTTACTGAAGAAGATGAAATGTCAAACGAAGGTGAAGAAATTCACGAAGAAGAAATGAATGAGTATGACTCATTAAATGAAATTGATTTAACTTCAGCTAGTGATGATGACATTATCTCTGTTTACAAAAAATTAACAGGTGATGATGAAATTGAAATCGTGGATGGTGATATTCACATTAGCGTATCTGAACCAGGTGAATACATTATTAAAACATCACAAATTGATGGTCTTGATGATGAATCTGAAATGGAAGACATGGATGACATGGAAGATATGGAAGATGACTCTGAAATGGAAGACATGGAAGACATGGAAGATATGGAAGATGACTCTGAAATGGAAGACATGGAAGATGAAACTGAAGTAGAAGAAGAACCTGAGTATGAAATTGAAATGGGGGATGATGAAGAAGAAGATGAAGATGAAGAAGAAGAGTCTGAGGAAGATGAAGAAGAGGAAACTATTGAAGAATATATTTCTACAAATAGAGTTGCCCAAAACAGAGCTGGTGGTGATTTAACTGATACTAAAGGACCAGGAGCTAAACAAGGTGCTAAATTTCAAAAAGAATCTGTAATCGCTAAAAAAATTGTTACTGAGACTGCTAAGAAATACAATGCTTTATTGGATGAGTCTAGAAAATTAAAAGCTGAGAATGAACAATTCAGAGTAGCTCTTAAAGAATTTAGAACAAAACTAGTTGAGACAGTTGTGTTTAATAGTAATCTAACTTATGTAACAAAATTATTTACTGAACACTCTACTACTAAATCTGAAAAAGAAAACATCATCAAAAGATTTGATAACGAAGTTACAAATCTTAAAGAGTCTAAAAAACTTTATAAGGCAATACTTAATGAATTGGATAATAGAAAACCAATTAATGAGTCTGTCGAAAATAAAATAATAAAAGAGGTTACCACAGGCACGTCAAAACAATTAACAGAAAACACTGCTTATGTTGACCCATCGACAAAGAGAATCCTTGATTTGATTAACAGAGTCGAAAAAAAATAACAAAATAACAAAACAATAAAAAAAAATTATGTCACATTTATTAACTTCTGGACAAGTGGGAAATATCGGATTAAACCATATGAAAGCAATCCGTAAAGAAACCCAAGAAAAATGGGATAGCTTAGGCTTCCTCGAAGGTCTTAAAGGCCACGTTAAAGAAAACATCGCACAGTTGTACGAAAATCAAGCTTCTAACTTATTGACTGAATCTACTACAGCAACCAGTTCTGGTTCTTTTGAAACTGTAGTGTTTCCTATCGTAAGACGTGTTTTCTCTAAATTGCTTGCTAATGATATCGTATCTGTACAAGCAATGAACATGCCAATCGGTAAATTGTTCTACTTCGTACCACAAACTTCTAGCCGTGTTGACGGTAATGGTGTTGCTGGTAATGATTATGCAACTTTACCTTATGGTACAACTTATTCTGCTCACACTGGTCTTAATGGTGAACACAACGGTGTTGCTACTGCTGCTGCACTTCCAGTTGCTGTAACTAAAGCTTCTCAGCCTTTAACTCAGTTTATGGCTAAAAACTTATACGACATTTTCTACAATGACGGTATGTTTGATAACTCTAAAGGTACCCTTACTATTAAGAGTATTAATATGTCTGCTCTTCAAGCATATGTATTTACTAATGATGGTTCCTTTAGTGCAACTACTGGTGGTAACATTCTTCCTACTGCACAAGATGGTACTGTAAGAAGCGTTATCGTTGGTCTTTCTGGTTTCTCAGGTGGTGCTGGTGCTGCTAATGGTGCTGAAGTATTAACTGGCCCAGATGGTAACAACATTGATACTGAATCTTTCTTAGCTTCTTTAATTTGTGTTACTAGTAACGCTATTACTGACCCAGATGGTAACGTTGTTGTAGCTGCTGGTGGTGAAGTTCCATTTAGACTTGTAACTCAACAGTATGGTAAAGCTATCGTTCAAAATAAAGGTACTTTAGTATCTCCTGCTGGTGTAATGTATATCGAGCTTGACCTTCGTCACCCTGTAGGTACTACCGCTTCTGGTACTGCTAAAGCTGGTACTTCTACTTATGATGGTTACGTTGGTGCAACTGGTACTACTTCTCCAGCTACTGGTATTGCAAACTCCGTATCTGGTTTAACTACTAACCCTGCATACGTTTTCGCTTGGGCTGAATACGCTTCTTTAGAACTTGAAACTGAACTTGGTGAAGTTTCCTTTAAACTTGATGAAGTTGTTGTTTCTGTTGAAGAAAGAAAATTACGTGCAACTTGGTCTCCAGAATTAGCACAAGACGTTAGTGCATTCCACAACATTGATGCTGAAGCTGAATTAACTGCTATGTTGTCTGAACAAGTAGCTGCTGAGATTGACCGTGAAATCTTAAGAGACCTTCGTAAAGCTGCTGCATGGCAATTGCGTTGGGACTATAATGGTTGGAGAAAAGCATCTTCTGCTGCTGCACCTTATACTCAGAAAGACTGGAATCAAACTCTTATCACAAGAATTAACCAAATCTCTGCTCAAATCCATAAATCTACTCTTCGTGGTGGTGCTAACTTTATCGTTGTATCTTCTGAAATTTCAGCTGTATTCGATGACTTAGAATACTTCCACGTATCTGATGCAAATCCAGAGCAAGACCAATATAACATGGGTATTGAGAGAATCGGTTCTTTAAGTGGTCGTTACCAAGTTTATCGTGACCCATACTCCCCAGCTTACTCTGTGATTATCGGTCATAAAGGTAAATCATTGTTGGATACTGGTTACATCTACGCTCCATACGTACCTCTTCAGTTAACCCCAACTATGTACAATCCATTTAACTTTGCTCCTGTTAAAGGAATCATGACACGTTACGCTAAGAAGGTTGTGAACAATAGGTTCTATGGCCATGTACGTGTAGATGGTATACCTACATTCAATGTTGCTGAATTGAGATAATCATTTCTAAAAACAATAAACTTAAAAGGCTGGTTTTTCCAGCCTTTTTTGTTTATATTAGGTTATGTTTATTACTAACAAACAATAAAAAAACCCAAAGATAAAAATTCTTTGGGTTATTTGAGTTAACTTTTTTATTTATTATATTTTTTTAAATTTTAGTTCCGCATTGACCACAATAATTATCAGTTTTACCTAATTTGTGACCACAATTTTTGCAGTAATTTCTTACTTTTAAATCTGAATCTGTAGTTATTTTTTGGGATAATGGTAATAATTTACAATTATATCTATAAAAATAATAATCACTAAATTCAATATCAACATTAGTAAATTTTTGATTTGAATACGAGCCTTTTTCTATTCTACCTGTTTCAACATAATTATTAGTATTATTGACTGAACAATATATAATACCAGATAAATTATCATAACTAATGTTACTAGTCAAATAGTTATTATTACTATTTGTAGTAAGAGTAATATAATTATAATCTGGATAGAAGTAAGGTGTTTTAAGATATTCTCTTTCTTTATAGAAAGATACTGATAAATCACCATTATTTTCTATAGCTGACAAGGCTTCATTTGTATTTTCAACATCATATGTTTCAAATAAAAATTTTTGTTGTGAATCTAGGTATCTTTCTAGATAAATTCTTTGACCTGGTTTTAATACAAGTCCAGCATTTGAAATTATTTTGTCATTTAATTTAATTTCAGCCAGAATGTTTTGATTTGTTGGGTTAAACAATTCAATTTCAAATTCTGTACCATCATTTAGGTAATAGGTTTTTTTATTATTAACATAATAATTTTTCAACCTTGATTTTTTTACAGTAATGTTTACTGTTGGGTTTTCACCAATAGAATAATTCATTTTTTTCATAATTAACTTTTAATTTTATTGTTATTATTACACCGATTCATTTATTGACATATATCAATTCCAAAGACTTTAAATTCTCTGAACCGATGTGTAGTTAACTCATTAATAAATATAAGTCATTTTTATTATTTTGTCAATATTTATTAATAAAATTAATATTATGTTAAAAGAAACTATTAAACAATTATTAAGGGAAAATTTGTTATTAGAAAGATTGACAGCGGTTGATGAAGATGTTGATTTATTGTATAACAATTATTTCAAAAAAGACATTGATGAATTAAACAGAACTGGTATTCTTACTAAGAATATGTTTAAATTTAAAGAAACAGACACTAGTATATTAAAGACTGAATTAGCAATTAAAGCTAATAAGATTAACCCTTGTAAAATTTTTATAAACAATTTTGGTGACTTTGGAAGTAATTTTTATAATTCTGATGTTAATATAATTTCATTGCTTGTACATAAGGGTGCTATTTCTTTTTTAGAAGGTTATGATGGTAATATTAAATTAGCTAAAGAGGATTTACTTTCTTATCATGGTCAAAAAACAGCTAATAATTTTATTACTGAATTTAGTGAAAAAAAAATAAAAGGTACTATACATCATGAATTAGCTCATTGGATTGACGACACTATCAATAATAGACATTTGGGTACAAAAATGGGTAAATGGAGTAAATTATCGGATGATGAAAAAGAAGAAAGAGAACGAAAAGGGATATTTAGATTTGGTAAAAAACCTGATAACGCTAGTTATATTGAAATACAGGGTCAAATTCATAATATAAAACAATATTATGAATGGGTTAAAAGAAATGAAAGTAAATATTATTGGGATAATTTAAGTTTTGATGATTTACTTGCTAGTATACCAGCATTAAACACTGTGTATGATATGTTAAATTATAACTATAGAGTTAATTGGGTTAGAAATTTAAAAATAAGAATGGCAAGAGAAGGGTTGCTTGGCAAAAATATGAAATAAAAATTTTATAGAAATTATTTCCATATAATTATTCATATTTTGAATATGAATAAATTGTTCTCGAAGTAATTTTATAATTATTCTTTTAATTTTTTCTTAATTCAACTTGATTTACTATTTCAAATTGTAATACCTGTTTAAGTGTTGTTACTTCTAAATCTGAATATGCTAATACATCTAAATAATAAGTATTTGGTAATAAGCTATTAGTATCTAGTAAGAAGTAATAATAGTTACTAGCCAATTCAACTGTTTGGAAGTCTATTGTTGTTAATTCACTATTACCTTCTTTAACATAAATTCTATATTTAAGTTCTTTTACCGTTTGTGTTTGCTCAACTGTGTATGGTATTCTAGCTGTTACAATTACTTTTCTTATATCACCACGTTTAATTTTTTCTTTATTTTGTATACCACTAACATTAACACCTACTTTTTTAGGTAACATACTATTATCACCAATATTATAGTAATCTAATGAGCTTTTTGTAACAAAGTTTAATGAAGCGTCTGGTCTTGTTATATTGTTTATAACTATATTGCTCCAAACATCATTATACATTGTCTCTATATTACTATTATTTGTGTTAACGAGTACATCTATTGAATAAACACCTAATGTAACATGTGTAACATTATTTTGTGTATAACTTGATAAAACACTATTATTATTATCATATACGATACATGTTGGGTTAGCATCTAAATTTGTTGGGTTTCCACCTAAATTAACATATAAATATAGTTTATTAGGTTTATCTAAATAAAAATTATTTCTATCGTCTTTTATGTGATTACTGTATATTGTTTCTACATATGGTTCATAAAAAGTTTGTGTATTATTTGTAAAAAAACCTACATATTGTAATCTAGTGGTGTATAACTGTTCAAAATTTCTAGCATATGCTATACCTAAACCATAATTTGTATCACCAGTTAATAAACCATTAACAAAATCTGTAATATCCATTTCGATATTTTCATTACCTTTATCAAAATGTTGTGTTGTTATTGTTATACCTGATGGAGAACCAGAATAAACACCAGAGCCACCAGACCAAAATATACCAGTTTGTGCTTCAATCCAGTTTGATGGGCCATTAGAATAAGCACAATCACCTGTTATTAACTCATCACATACAGTGTAATCATATCCAACACCATTATCCCAATCTTGATTAATTTTAAATAATATTAAATCAAAAGATGAAGCTCTTTCTTTAGCACCCATATTACCATTTAACAAATCAGTATCAAATGATGCTGTATTAGTTAATTTTAATGTGTGTGTTAATTTTGTTAAATCTGTAAATGTTCCACCAGTATATAATGATTTTAATTTTGTCTCATCAAAATGAAATAATAATCTACTGTAACTTTGTTCACCCAAAGGACCACCATAGAAAAGCTCTGATACAGGGTTAAGACCAGTATTAACGTTAAGATTATTTACTATAGTATTATTTTTATCGAAATATGTTTTAATGACCATATGTATTTATATTTTATAATAAATATCTAAAAAACATTAATTAATTCTAATATTTTTGGATAACATATTTCTTTCAAGTTCATCAGCTTTTGATTTAAATATAGCTAATGATTGTTTATTACCTGATATTGTTAAATCAGTTGGTGGGTTTCCGCTACCATTATGCACATGTGCAAAAAGTGCTTCTTTTAATAGTTTTAGATATTCCAATAACACATCACCAAATGGTACTTGATGTGCTGTTGTCAATATATTATTCATTTCTTCATCTGATATTAAATCAACATTATCTGTTTGATTCAATACATCAAATCTAGGGCTACCATTTTTATGTGTTATTAGATTTATTTTATTTGCAACAATATTTGCTACTGTACCATTTTCTTCGTTAGGTATAGTTATATTATTTTTTAATTGAATATATGCTTGTGTTTTAGAATTAAATTCAAAACTGAATGGGTTATTACCAACTTGTGTATTTGGTTGAAACTTACCAGCTCTTATAACTATTTCATTATTTTTTTGTATTATATCAGTATTATTTCTACCTTGTATAGTTATATCTTGTTTATTTGGGAAAACACCTCTTATTTGTGGTATATTTTTAACATTTTGTTGTGGTTGTGTTGTACTAAAAGAAAATCCAGCAAGGGCTGAAAAATATAATGGGTCTTGAGATAGATTTTGTTCTTGTGAGATAATTGGACCCATGTATAATCTATCTATGTTTTTAGATTTATCATTAAGGATAAACACAAATACTGCTTCATTTACTTTTGGTGTAATCTGTAAATGTTTTGGTAATAATGCATGGCACCATGGTAAGTCATTATTATTAACACCATCATCACCACCGTTAACTTTATCACCTTGTATTCTAACTTTAATTCTACCAACACCAGAAGGGTCATCAATTGAAATAACTTGACCTATTCTTATATAATTTTGTTTTGTTACTTTATCAAGATTTGAATCTTTACCAGTAACGGTTCTATTATGTGCATTAATTATTTTCATTATTTATCTCCCTTCAATCTTTTTAATAAGATAAGATTTGCTTTTTCATATTGTTTTTCAATATCAACCATTTTATCATAATCTTGAAGCATTTTTAATTTTACTGCCTCATAATCGGCTTCCATCTGTTTAATTTTGAACAATATCTCGTTATTTGTTAAATCTTCTAAATTTTCCATAAAAATATTATATTAGTATTATCTTATAACGCCATCTGCTATACCCATAGTTGTTGTTGAACCGAAAGATATAACTGGCGCACCTAAATTACCAACACCAACTGAAACAACTTGTATTCCTGGTGGTAAAACAACTTCTATTTTAGCATTTGTCAATAAATAATTAACAATTTCTTGAACTCTTATTAATTCCATTGCTTCTTCAACATTAGGGCCATCAGCAAAAACATCACCAACAGGTCTACCAGCGTTTGATTGTTTACTTATAATATCAGCAGCAATACCTTGTGCTGACAATCCAGGTCTTAGTTTAGCACCTACCATAACTAATTGTGGTGGTAATGGTTCTATTGGTGGTTCAGGCACTGAAAATGCTGCTGATATAACATTTATTATACCATTAATAGAATTTAAATTGATACCTGAATCTGGTATTGGTTTTTCGTTTGCCATTATAATGTATCTATTAAATTTTTTATTTTACTAATTGGTATTCCAACTAAAGATTGTAATTGAGCCAATTTTAATGTTGCTTTTTCCTTTTGTTTTTTTGCTATTGATTCAGCAACAAGTTGACTTATTCTTTTAAGTACAAGTGCTAATAATAAGCCTATAATAATACCAGATATTTTTTTTATGATAACACTAAAAAGATTTTTATTTTTTTTCATAAAATCAACGCTATCATTAAAACTATTATTAGTTTGTCCGTATATTATACTAAAATTAATAATAAATAAAAATATATTTTTAGGTGTTAAAAAAATATTAACAATTGATTTTATCAGTGTATTAATAATTAACTGAATAAAATTTAATTTTATTGTTTGTTTATCTGTTTCATTTGTGTTATTAATTGTTGTTTCGTCAGCCATTCTATTAAGATTAACAGTAATAGCGTTTTTTCTTTGTTCAGTACTTGTTGCACCAGAGTATTCTTGACTAAAAGTTGTTAAAGCATCTATTGAAACTGATGCTTGTTCTTGATTAGATGTTTGAATATATCTAATTCCTTTTCTTCTATTAGTTGATGCTGATTGTTGTTGGTTAATTTCATCATTTGAAAAAACAAAATAATCATCACTTATAACATTTTCATATTCATTATTAATAAGTTTATCAACGATTGAATTAATCTTTTCTTCTCTTTCTAACTGCTTAATACTTTTGCTAACATTTGATGAAATAGAGCCGTATAGTATGTCCATTGTTTGATTTAATACTATATCACCCTTAACTATATTTGATGAGTCTATAAACGAGTTATTTACTTCTGTGATAGGTTTATTATCTGAAGCTTGATTTAATTTTATTGTTAATGCGTTATTTGGTCTATTACCAGAACCCAATGAATTAAATGTTATATCATAAAGGTTTTGCCATGTATATGTAGTACCATCATTTTGTATAACACCGTATAAGAAAGTATTAAAGTCTGTACTATTAGTATAATTTGGTGTAACATCAGTATAAATTAATCTACCAGCTTGAGATGCTGGGTCTATTTTAAGAACTTCAAAAAAATCTAATTTTCTAACCTCAATAATTATACCATTACCATTTGATTTTAACCATGATGGTGAACTTGGGTTTGTTCCACAATTAACGATAGATTTTAATTCATCTTTTAAGGCCTTTTTTAGCTCATTTTCTATTTTATCCATAGAATAGGTTATTGTATCTACAACATTACTTACTAATGCTTCATAACCTACTAATGATTTTGTTAAGTCACTAAGAAACTCTATAGAATTTGTTCTATTATTTATAGATGGCATAGAAGATGTTAGCTTTAACTTAGGTAATCCTTCTGTTAAAGTTCTAGCAGCGGCTATCTTACCAAAAACTTTTTTCTTTTTGTCTATTAATGACATTAATCTTCGTTATCAATTTCTTCTTCTTTTTTATCGTTCTTAAGCATATCTCTAATTTTCTTAAAGTCCTTTAGAGAAGCTGATGCACTTGTTTTTTCTGAATTATTTTCAGTTTCATCACTACGATGTTTAATTATATCAGCTTGTAGTTTAGCTAATTCTAATTTAATCCTTATTGCAGAGTCTTTAACTTTTAATAAACCAGCTTTTTCTTTTGCTATTTTTGTAGCATCATCTATATCAGTTGGTACTAAAGAAACAACTAATTCGTTAATGGTTCTTTGAGCCTCATTTATTTGTAAGCAAGCGTCATTATATGTTTCTTGCATCAAACCTTCAAGAGAATCATTATTATTAACTTTTACATCGGTACCTTTTTTTCTTGACATAATCTTTTTTTTTATAAATATATAAATATCTATTTTTATTAAAAAAAACTATAAAGATTTTTGTTTTAACACATCATAAATTTTTTTAAATCTTTTCATTGCTAATCTTATGTCTTTTGTTGATAGGTTTGTATAATTTCTCATTGTTTCTAGAACTGAGTTTTTATTATATTTTGACCCACCATCTAATGTTTGAAATGCTGTTTCCCAATTTTCAAGCATATCAATTAATGCGATACAGACTTTTTTTTCATTTTCATTTAGATTTTTTTTACCTGTTTTAGGATTTTTTAATTCTTCTTTTAGTTTATCTACTATAGAATTAATAAAATCATCCATTGAATAATTATCTATATCCATTTCATAAGTTAACGTTTGCCTTTCTTCTATTTCATCGGCATCAGATATGTCTTCATATGAATATGTTTGTTTAAGGTTTTTTTCATCTTTGATTAATAAACCTAAAATATAATTTTTACTAATTGTACCAAAGTAAGAATAAGCTTTTTTACCCCTTCCACTTTCGAACTTATGTACTTTTGTCATTAAAAATGAAACCGTGTCATTATGTAATTCTTCGAATGTTTCATTTTTTCTGTATAATTTGTACCTTCTAATTATCGATTCTATCATTTTATTGAGTGGTTTATTCAACCACTCATTAAAAATTAGATTCCTTTCTGTTTCGTCTGTTGATTCAAGAAATTTAATAACGGCCTGTTCTTCATTTGGACCAAAATAGATATCATTATTTCTTTTGCGTCCTCTTTTATTTGCCATTATTTCATTATTTTTCTTGATATGTTATTTCTCTGTCTTTTGTAAAGTAATATTCTTTTTTCGCTTGTGCCAACCACCATCTTGCTTCAACTGGGTCGATAGTTTCTTTATAGGATGCGAATAAAGACCCTTCTCTTTGATTTACGTGCTTGTAACCAAATTTTGGTATTACCATAGTCTTAACAGCTTTAAACGTCATCCTGAGCAAGAATTCATAGATAAACGTCAATTTAATATTTGATTTAAAACCACCAAATGAATCAAACAAAGATTTTTTCATTACAACACCATCAATATTAAAATTTTGATATGCTAAAAGTGCATTATTATCTAAGATACCTAACTCATCAGAAAAGCTTTGTGCCCAAACAGCTTCGTTAGTAAAGCCAATAAATTCACCATTTGAATTAACATCAATTACAATTGGCATAAAGATTTCAACATCAGAATGTTTTTCTCTGTATTCAATTACATTTTTAAACCAAATGTTTGAGTATTCATCATCAAATTCTAGAAAACTAACCCAATCTGTTTTAGCATTTTTAACTGCAAAGTTAATTTGACTTGAGAAGTCTGTTTCACCATCATTTTCCAAAACTGTTACTGAATCTTTAAAATCACCATAATCAAATGATTTTAAATATTTTGATGTTTCTGTTCCTTTTGGTGTTACGATTAGAAGATAATCAGGTCTAACTATTTGTTGTTTTACACTTTCTACTGAAATGCTAAACAATTGTTTTGTTTCATCATTTAGTTCGTGTACAGGTAATATTACTGTGATATTATTCATATTTTTTTATGTTTAAATAATTGTTATTGTTTATTAACGTTTTGTAATTCTGTGTTAACATTAACTAAGTCAGAAGCTAACTTATCTCTAAGTGCAGATAACTCAATTACTCTATTTTTAATGATTCCATCATATACTTCAGATAAAGCATTTGCTTGTTTTTCTTCGGTATATTGTCCTTTTGATTCTTCCATACCATTTAACAAATCTGATGGTACTGAATCTTCCAACCATACTTTAATATACGTTGCAATTAATTCAGGGATATTTAATGTAGTGTTTGTCCAAACACCATTATTTCTAATGAATGTATTATTTTCTTCATCTGTTTTTTCCATCCATTCTGGCACCATATTTGGTATTTTGCCGATAACAGGTGTATTACATTCAAATGCTTCTAATGGGAAAGTACCAAATCCAGATGGGTCATCAATCCATACAGCCAAACAACATTTAGCCAATTCTTTAGCAAACATTTCTCTAGACAATCCTCTCATATCTTTAAATGTAATCCATTTATACATTGGGTATTGTAGATAGAATGATTTTGCAATTTTAATAGCATCAGTTTGATTTCTAGTTAACATAGCAACCATAGGAATTTTTGGTTTTTCATTTGGTTGGAAGTATTTAGGGATTGAAACTGGTACTACATGTGTTCTAATAGAAGGGAACAAATTACTAACGTAAATTGCTTGTTTAGTTGTAGTGGTGATAACATCATTAAAATTATAATCAGTATTCCATCTTTTTGCAATTGGTAGTAATTCTAACAAATAATCATAATTTTGGCATAGAACAATTTTCTTACATGGGAATGTTTTAACTTGTTCCATAATATTTGAAAATATTTCAGGAATAACAATAAAATCAGCTGGTGTGATGTTTAATTGTTGGCTTTCGATTGAAATATGTGATAATTTAGCATATTCTTCACCAAGCCAATCTGAAATACCCATACCGTTTTCATCTCCAATTAATTTATAATCATTTTTTTCATGTAAGATATGTGCTTTAATACCTAAGTTATTAAGAAGTTTAACATGTTCATAGATATTTGCAATACCTGCTGTTGGTGTACCTTTTGTATCTAAGGTAAAGAAATAAAAATTGAAGTCTTTGTTATTTAATCTATCAATAACTTCATTTGCTTGTGTTATTTGATTTTCTAATTGTTTGATTGTTTCCATATTTTTTTATTGAAAATAATTTATTTTTTGTTATTCTTTTTCTTTGATTATACCATAATTTAACAATGTGTTAAAGGCGATTTTAAATGGTAATGACGCTTTATCTAAAGCTCTTTCATAACCTAAACTTGTGTCTAAATCTTCTGAGTCATATGTTAAAACAACGTCAATCATTCTTGACATTAAATCATATTTAGAAGAATCTAATTCAACATCTTTTTCTGTTTGAATAATTCTTTCATCCCAAGATAATAATCCACCATTGTGGTCATGATGCTTTGTTATTTCAGTTGACGTGTTTTTGCCAATATTTTTAGAGTCTTCTGATAAAATACAGTTTCTAAAAGCTTCAACATCAATGTAAAAAATTGTTTCTCCGAATTGTATCATAATTTTTAGTTAATTTCTTCGTATGTTATTGTTGTTATAATTGTTAAAATTTTATTTCTTAACTCTGGATTATTCATAAAATCTAGAATAGAATCAATTTCATAATCGGCTGAAACATCTGTATTATATGATGTTTTAACTTTTACACTGATTTTATTTTCTGGTTTATTTAATAATGCGTTTGGGTTAGCTGTTATTAGAACATCAGCATTTAACCATTCATCATTATCATTATTAACAAATTCTATATTTTTAGCTCTACAACCAGTTTTGGATAAAAAGAAAAAAGTTGCTGGGATTGATTTATTAAATTCTTTACTAACTAATTTTATTTGATGTTCTTCATCATCTTCAATATCCATTAAAAAAGTGTTAAATTTTCCGATAAGTCCATCTATTTTTTGGTCAGCATGTCCAAAAATTTCTAATGATGCTTCAGAATATAAAAAACTATTTAAATCATCTATTGATTTAAATTTATAATGGTCTAACAAATTAAAGCTTGTTATTTCATTTTCTTTTAATTCTTTTTTTTCAATATACTTATCATAAGTATAGTTGAATTGACCGATAAAATCTCTTAAGACTTCATTTAAACTAATATTAATTTTAGCCATTTAATACATTAATTATATAAACAATTTTAATTATTTATATTATTAAGTAAATGAAAAAAATAATATTAATTAAAGAAATTAAATATTTTACTAAAAAAAGATTTTTCTTCTTTTATTGGGTTTATTTTTACTGGTTTTGTTTTTCTAACTTCGTTTTGTCTTTCCATTTCCATATCGAATATTGGTTCAATAACTTTAATTAATGGATGTCTAACGATATCATCTAATGTAAATTCTATTACACCTACATAATCAACCGCATAAAAATTTTCTACTAAGAATTTAAGTGCTGTATTTGATTTATTTTTTTGGTCTATTTGTTTTAAATCACCAAGTAAAACCATTTTACTATTTTCACCTATTCTTGATAGGATTGTTCTAATGTTTTCTATTGTTATATTTTGACATTCATCAATAATAACAACAGCGTTATCAATATTAATACCTCTCATATAGGCTATTGGTATAACTTCTATTATTTTATCTTCCATAAGATAATTTGTTATATCTCTACCTATAATTTTTTCAAAGTTTTTTACGAATGAATAGATAAATGGTTCCATTTTCTCTTCCATTGTACCTTTTAAGAATCCGATTTCTTCATCTTTTAAGGTTGTTACTGATTTAACCAGTACTATTTTATCAATAAATTTATTATGTTTTAATTCATGTAAAGCTTGGTAACAAGCTAAGAATGTTTTTCCAGAACCAGGAGGGCCACTACATATTGTTAAGTCATTTTTATGTATTGATTCTGTTAATCTTTTTTGTGTTTCGTTTTTATATTTTATATCTAATTTAAAATTAGGTTTTGATTTTGTTTCTAAGTCTTGGTTAAAATCAGCATAAGTTGTTGTTTGTTTTTTGCTTCTGGTTGTTTGCGTTTTTTTTGCCATGTAATCTCTTTATTACATAAATATCTTTTTTTTTGCAATAAACAAAAATTAATTTTAAATTATTTTAACATATATAAAACTTCTTTGTTCGTATCAAATTTATATGTATCATCACCATGAATTAAATTATGTGTTTTTTTAATCCAATCAATTAAATTATTGTATCTAACAATACCCATTTGATGATGTAATTCAATAGCAATATATTTAAAATTATTTAAGTCTTTTTCGAATAAAAATGGATATTCAGAAGTTTCACAATCTATTTTTAAATAATCTATTTTACCTAATTTATCAACTAGTTCTTCAATTGATATTGAAAATACTTCATTTAATATGTTATTAGTCCAATCATCATTTATGAATTCACCTTGTATACCAGCAGACCCAGCATCATTATTAATATGTGAAACCATTTTTAATTTTATATTACTTTTTGACCAAGCAGCCCTATTATTACCAAAAACATTTGTATGGTTTTTAAATTTTTCGTTAATAGAGTCATAAACATGCTTTAACGCTTCTACGTAATGAATCTCTTTAAAATGATTATTATATTTTTCAATAAAATTACCATAATTAGCACCAATATCTACACAAATACCGTTTTTTGTATCATCTGGTACTATATAATTCCCTATATGTCCTTTATAATCCATTATTTATTTTTTTACTTTTTCGTTAATCCATTCAAATGTTTTAATCATACCGTTTTTTAATGGTTGGTTAACAACCCACCCGATTTTTTCTTGGTATAATTTATTATCTGAATTTCTACCTTTAACACCAGTTGGACATTTATGACCATACTTAATCATAAATTCATCATCATAAATGTTTTTTATTTTAATATTTTTACCACTTAAATCAATGGCCATTTGCGCTAATTGATTTATGGTTATCATTTCTTCAGACCCTATATTAACTGGTCCACTAAAATCGCTATTCATAAGTCTTAAAATAGCTTCAACACATTCATCAATATAAAGAAATGAACGTGTTTGTAAACCATCACCCCATACTTCTAAAATACCTCCATCTGGTGTTTCAGCCGCTTTTCTACACATAGCTGCTGGTGCTTTTTCTTTACCGCCTTTCCAAGTACCTTGTGGACCAAATATATTGTGAAATCTCGCTATTTTAACATTTAAACCATAATTACGCATAAATGATAAATAAAGTCTTTCGCTAAACAATTTTTCCCAACCATATTCAGAATCTGGATTAGCTGGATAGGCTGAAGATTCTTCACAATTTGGATTGTTAGGGTCTAATTGATTATGTTCTGGGTACATACAAGCAGAGGATGAATAAAATAATTTTTTAACACTCATACGTGTTGCTTCTTTAGCAACGTTTAAATTAACTAAAGCTGAGTTATGCATTACATCAGCATCATGTTCACCAGTAAAAATATAACCAGCACCACCCATATCAGCAGCCAATTGATAAACTTCATCGAATGAATTAATTTTATCATCTAAACTAATTTGGTTAGGTGCGAACATAACTCTAGAAACAAGCATTGGGTCTCTTAAATCACCAACAATGAACTCATCTGATATTTCTTCTTTAGTAAAGTATTCGTGTTCTTTTAAATCAACGACTCTAACCCAATTACCTTGAGATTTTAATTTTTTGGCTAAGTGACCACCTATAAAACCACCACCGCCTAATATTAGTATTTTTTTCATATTATTTCTTTTTAAAAATTGTTAATGCTGTTAATGTTTCAATGTATTCTAACCTATCATCCTTTATTAATTCATCAGCTAATTTTGATGGTCCAGGCCAAAATGATGGTCCACGTCTATTAGCGGATGAATCATGTATTGAAATTATACCACCAGATTTAACATGTGGGTACCAATCTTCAAAATCTTGTTTTACCGCATTATATGTGTGGTCACCATCTATAAAAATATAATCAATTTTTTTATCCCAATTTTTAACAACATTAAAGCTATAATCTTTTATAAATATAAAATTAGGGTGAATAGTTTCCAATTCTTTTATTTTATGTACATCACCAATTAAAGCGCTATTCATTGAGTCTGGGATGATTGGGTCTATACCATAAACTTTAGCTGTAGTGTTTTCTAATATTACTTTTGTCGTTTGACCAAATAATACACCTATTTCTACAATCACGTCTTTACATGTTGATGAATATTTTTTATGTGCTTCTAGTTCATTACCTTCTGCTATAATACTTAAAAATTTTTCTTCCATTTTTTTTTTTTATTTTATTTTATTATCCATGTTGATGCTGGTTTATGCCAAAATGGTAAATAATAAACAATACCATCGCTTAACATTCCAGCTGTATAACTCAAAGAACTTTTAGACATCACTAAAATTTGAGCTGTAACCATCGAGTAAAAAGTTTCTTCAATTGGTTCATTTAAATGAAATACAACATCATCATTTTTAAAGTGTAAAAAATCTTTTTCTTCACCTTGTGAGTAAATATGAAAAATCTTTTCACCATTATGTGTGTTTCTTATATGATTCATTACATCTAAAAAATAATCATCACCACATATACCTAATGTGTGATTATCATGATTATTTTGTTTTCTAACATGCACCGCAACATTTATTAAATTATTATCAAACATTGATGTTTTATTTGCGTGTAGACATTTTTTTATTTTTTTAAATGACGAAAAACTAAACGAATTAGTTAAATTATTTTCTATCTCATTAAAATTAACACCGTCTAAACCACCACAAAGTTGTTTAACATTTGTGTTTGGTGGTAGTTCTGAAACTATTGGGAAATTATTTATGATGTTTATTAATTTTTCTTTTTTATCTAAAAATTCAGAGTTGTTTTCATAATTATGTTCCATAGAACTAAACGGAGTATAATAAAAATTATAATTATGTTGTTCGGCATATATAATAGCCCATATTATGTTTTGATATTGTGCACCAAAGCCATCACCTCTTACGCAATTAGTAACATTCATATTAATCGTTTAAAAATATATAATTAATTTTATCGTATATATCTGAAAATTTACGGTTACGAAATCTAGCGTTCATCCCCCACTCTAAGCATTCAAAACCTTTATATTCAATATATTCTTTTAACCCACTAGGGTCTTCAACGTTTTCATATTGTCCATTAGTTGTTGCTTCAACATCTAAATAAACAACTCTATCTGCTAAATAATCACCCATACCTCTTACAATATTAAAATCAGCTGATTGTGCATCAATTTTAACTTGGTCAATATATTGAATCGATTCCCACGGAAACAAATCAAAAAAATCAGATAATCTAATTACAGATACTTTAGTTACAACATCAACGTTTGTCATAGTTGGTTTAAATAAACTAGAGGTACCAGGGTTTTCATAATCGGTACAATAAAAATCAACATTTTCAGCTATAATATCTGATAATGCACAATTAACATAAAAAAAAGATTTATTAATTTTATCTAAATCTAATTTTATTGGCCATCTATGTATTCCAGTGTGTAAAATTTGTAGGTTATAAATGTTAGGTTCAAAACCAAAAACACAAAGTTCAGAATCACTTTCTAACCATTTTTGAGAGTTAGGTGCATTTAATGATGTGCCAACGTCTAACTTAACACGTTTAACCCATGTTGGTATTTTTATTTTATTGTTTTCCAGAATATGTGAAAACAACTTATCTATAATTTTTTTATCCATTTTTTTTATATATATAAATAACTCCTTGTCCCACATTATCTGATTCTTCGTTATAATGATAATCATAATTGTTTACACCATATATTTCATCCAAAAAAGATTTAATATAATTAAAATCCAAACTTTGTTCACCATATTTATCAAACCCAAATTTAGGGTTACCATTTTCATCTGGTACAAAAAAATCATGTATTATTATAACTGGTTTAATTTTCTTTTTTATACAAACCCTAAGTTCATCGTGTATTGGCCAGTATTCGTACCAGTGAGCATCTAAAAACAAAATAGTGTCATTATCATCATTAGTTAGAATCTTATCTAAAATATCTGGTGAACTTCCAAATATTGCTTGTATATTTGTAAAGTTTGTTTTATTAAAATTACTAACAGCAATATTGTAATTTTTTTCCGAATATTCTATAGTGGTAACATCAATACCAAACTCAGCTAATTTCATAGTTGACCAACCATAATAAGTTCCAGTTTCAATAATTTTTTTAATATTAAATTTTTTAATTAAATTTTTAAATTCTTGATAAACAAAGTTATCTTCTAAAGCACCTTGTGTCATATTAAAGTTTATTATTATGAATAAATGTATGATTTTGGTCATTAGTCACATAAGCTAATGAATATTCTTTAGTTACCAACCAATCAATAACCTCTTGTTCAGTTGCATTTCTAAAGTTAAGCGCATAGTTTAATTCAACAGTTATCATTGGTTTTAATTTATTTAATGTTTTTACCGCACCTTTTAATAAATCAAAATCGTATGAATCAACGTCTATTTTTATAAAATCTAATCGTTCAATTTTATTTTTTTCACAATAATCATCAATTGTTATAAAATCGTAAACCATTCTTTCAGATGGTTGCCCCCATATTCTGAAAATCTCGTCTTCTATACTACCAGATTTATCACCTAATGCTAGTTTATTTAATATTGTATTGCTAATACCATAATGATTTATATTGTTAACTAACATGTCAAATGTTGATGTAGGTTCAAATGCATGAACCATACCATTTTCACATAATTCTGAAAATAGTAATGTGAAAAAACCAGTTTTAGCACCACAATCAAATACAGTCCAGTCATCTTTAATCAAACCTCTAAATAGGTCTACTGTTGCTTTTTCGTAATCTTTATAATCATCCCCTGTATATAAATTAATTTGCGTGTATTTCATTTTTTTTAAAAATTGGAATTTGTGTTATTTTATGTTTATTTAATTTATTTAGTCTAGTGTAAATGTTATACACTTCTAATTCTCTTTCTGTTAAATTTTTTAATGACCCAGTGTAAGTCATTATTTTTTCTAGTTCGTCATATGTAGCGCCAATTTGGTCTTCATCACTACGGTTATCATCCCATAAACCATCTGTTGGTTTTGCGTTTATTATTTCATCGATAACACCAAGTTCTTTAGCCATAGTAAAAACTTCACTTTTTAATAAATCAGCTATTGGTGAGATATCTACACCACCGTCTCCATATTTAGTAAAAAAACCAATACCAAAATCTTCAATTTTATTTCCAGTCCCAACAACTAATCCTTTATTCGAACCAGCTATTTGATATAAAGTAGTCATTCTTAATCTAGACCTTGAATTAGCTAATGCTAATTCATTTTTATCATCAAACAATTGTTCAAACGTGTTAAAAGTTTTGGTCAAATCTATCTCATATGATTTAACATTACTAAAACGTTCTTTTAACCATTTAATATGGTTAGTGACCCTATTTAACTGTTCTTTATTTTGTCTTATAGGTAAACTTACAACTATTGTTTTAACACCAGTAATGGCACATAAAATTGATGTTAGAGCCGAGTCTACACCGCCACTAATACCAATAACAAAACAATCTAATTTATTATTAATTAAATAGCTTTTTAACCATTCACTAATTTCTTCATTTAATTTCATAACATATTATTTAATTGTTTAATAACTTCAACCCTATTATCTAATAATTTTATTTTATATCCTAATTCTTTTAACCTAACAGCAAATCTTAATTGTTGTGATTCTTCAATGATGGTACTATCCTTTTTATATGTGACATATTCAATTTCTACCTCATTGTCTTTATTAGGATTGTTTTTAACAAAGTTTTCAATTTGGTATTCTAAATGTTTATTATTCATTTCGTCAGTTGCTTTGGATATAACAGCATCAATCCCAACTTTTGAGGCACAATTTGATAATGCTCGGTTGTCTCTAGGGAAACAAGGACCACCAAAACCAAAACCATGTTTTAGGTATTTAACTCCAATCCTTGAATCTGAACCAACAGCATTTAATATAGTGTTTGAATCGCAATTTAATCTTTCGGCAATATCGCCAATCATATTGGCGTAACTAATTTTAGTTGTTAGAAAACAATTAACTGCTATTTTTGTTAATTCAGCTTCTGTTAAACTCATTCTATTCATAATAGGGTTTGACTCACACATATTTTCATAAATAGATTGAATTAAATTACCAGCCATAATATCACATTCTCCAATTAAAACGTTATCACAATTAATTTGGTCTTTAATTATAGAACCTTGAGCAATAAATTCTGGGTTATAAGAAATATGAAAATTATACTTAACCATTTTCTCATGTAATTTTTCACAGTATTCTGGAAATGTTGTTGAGTTTATTATTAAATCTTTTCTAGTTTTTTGTACTCCAAAAGAAATAAATGTATTGCATATCTTATCAATATTTGAATGGTCATATTGCCAATCAGTTGTTGATGGGGTTTGAACAACGATAAATAAAACATCATTCTCTAATGATTTTTTCAAATCAGTGGTAAATAAAATATTTTTACTATTTTTCAAATATTCTTCAACATATGGTTCCTCTGTTTTATATTCTTTATTATTTAACAAATTAATATATTCTTCTGATAAATCAACCCCTAGTATATTGTAACCTTTTCGTTCTAAATTAAGACCTAAACATAATCCTAATTTACCAACCCCAATTATAGATATTCCGTTATTCATAATTATTTTTTTAAATATTTAGCATCGGTAATACATTTACCTTTATTGTCAAAATTGTGGTCAACATATTGATACGTTTCAATAATATTATAACCGTATTTATGAAATACATAATTGTTAGCTGTTTGTTCACAACAATGATAAATTTTAGAATCAACATCAGTGACATCAGAAATATCAACCGAAATCATTTTATCCATTATTTCTTTGGCCTCATGTTTTTGATAATCATGAGGTAACCCAAATAATCCTAAATTATAAATTTTAAAATCTAAATCATTAAGTACTTCATTACATATTTTAATTTCACCCCATCTTACATCACCGTTTTTAACTATTCTTTCATATTTCCAAACCATAATACTATTTGGGTCTGGTTCTGGTAATTCTTCTTTAAAAATTAAATCATTATCAATTTTTATAGTATATTCTTTATCAGATTTCGCATTGTTTATAAAATCGTTTAATACTGTAAAACTATATGATAAATCATTACCGTATTGTCTTATAACATCACTGTAATCAATATAAATTATTCTATCTTGGTCAATGTTATAATGATTCATTTTAGACTTCATTTTTTCAATGTTGTCACAATAAAGATAAAGAAGTTTAGTTGGATTTTTATCAATAAACGTTGCATATGAAGCTGCTGAATAATCACAAATAAAATCATCATTTTTATAGATATCAAAAGCCCATTTTCGACCAATATCGACCATTTTATTTAAGTCATAACTGTAGTTTAATGCAATGTATTTCATATTACAAATATATTCTTTTTAACGTTATAGTAAATACTTATTGTTATATTACACCTCGTATGTTTTGATTGATTCCGTAATTAGTTAGAATTGGTGTTAATTCGTTGGGATATTCTGAAAGTATCCATTTACCTTTAACCAAAGCTGTTGCTATGTAAGGATAGACATTACTATCCGAATGGTTACCACCTCTTTTTGGTTCACTATCATAATGTGATAAACCTTTTATATTATTTTGTGACATATAATTTTTATATCCATCTGTTTCTAACCATTTTTCTTCATGTACGTTTTCTAAAATTTTTATATAGTCTTTTGTTTTCCATATAGTTGTTTGCATAGCAAAAATAAATTGGTTTGATGAAGAAATTTCATACAGTGTTTCAGTTATTTTTTGATTGATGTCACCAGATTTTATTAATCTTACAAATGAATAATCACTATTTTTTAAAAAGTTAGTGTAATCATTAATTTTATTTATGTTAGCGTCATTATATAAAATAAAATCTTCTTGTAAATAAATAAAAAATTCAGAATTAATTTTATTTAATACAGATATCCAAACATCAGAATAATTGTCAGTGTCATTGTAGATGTACTGACTATCTTCTGGATAATTAGGTATTAATTTATTAGTTATAAAAAATATTGGCCAACCTATGTGTTTTTTATTTTGTTCAATAAACATCTCCCATAAATCAGAGCAATTACTATGCGTATATACTACTTGTATCATTTTAAAAACTAGAAATCATTTTACTGTAAATAGTGTTATCATACATGTAAGGTCTAGTTTTATAACCATGCACAAATTCGTCAATAGAAGACCCTACATCAACGTAAGTGTTATTTGGGTTGTTACGATATAGTTTATCTATAATAATCTCTGAAATAGGACCGCAAGAAATAAAAAACAATTCATTTTGTTTATAACCAAAATCAGTTAATAACATTTCAATAAAATTATCACCACTAGTTTCCCAATATTCAACACAATTATTTGGGAAAGGATAAATTTTATTAACTTTAAATGGGAAGTTTTCTTTTTTAGCTTTATAATTGCAAATTAATGTTACATCTCTTTTTAAGGATTTATATTTTTCGATTGATTTACCATAATTAGCATTAATCCAAAGGTTTACAAAAGTTATTTTATCATCATTTTGTTTTATATTATTTCTTAAAAATGAATAATCATTTATGTTATCTGTTTTTGATGATATGGCGTAATAATAATTATCTTCGATATGATTTAAACTTTCAATTAATTCTCTGCCAACTTTTGTTAAACCAGTTGGCGCTGACCATTTATCAACATTGTATGCTTGTGTACCTTCTTTTACTGATATACCATTCATTAACATAACTTCACCATCAGCATATCTTGTGAAAGTAAAATTATTATTATTTTCGATTAAACCCCAAAAATAGTCAAAATCACTATTGAATTTTTCCATGTCTAATTAATTTGAAACCTTTAGATATTAAATCTTTATGATAATTATCCATAAGTGTTAAATTATTATTATTAAATGATAAAGCGTTTTTTTCAGTACCCATTTCCCAACCTTTTAAACTTCCCCACAATCTTTTATTATCTTCTGGATGAGGTGGTACGTATGTATTTAAACCTAAATATTTTTGGATAGTATAAGAAAAATGCATGTCTTCACCAACAGTTGTTAAACCTATTGGTGGTAATTCTCTCCAATAAGCGGATAACCAATCTCTTTTAAAAAACCAACAATGACCAACAATATCAACCATTATTGTTTCTGGATTATTAATATCAGCCCAACCAAATCTTGTATTTGGTCTGTAGCTATTTGGTGTATCGTATATTAAACCAATAGTACCTAGCAAACCTTCATGCGTTTTCATTGTTTCCAAACAATTTTCAAACCACATGTCACCTGGTATTGTGTCATCATCAAAAATACAAATATATTCTGTTTTAGCATTTAAAGCTAAAGCAAACCTAGCCCAAACACCTAAATTTGTATTTGATACAATAGATGTTAAATTGTTTTTTATGTTTTCATCAAAATCATTAATACCATTTTGCCAAAACATAATTTCACTAGGTTTTATTGTTTGATTAAAAATTGAGTCGACCTGCTCTTTTAAAAACTGTGGTCGTTTATAACCATTTAAAATAACTGTAATATCTTTATTCATTTCTTAACTTTATTATCGTATTTGATTTCTAATTTTTCGTTTAAATATTTGTTAGTTAAATCCAAACCATTTTTTTCTATTTCACCTACAAATTTAACAACGTAATAACCATCAAATTCAATTGTCTTATCATATATTAAATTATTAAATTCAAATTCTAATAAATCAACAACGCCAATCGTTTTGTTAGTTATAAAATAAACGCTATCTATATTAAAAATATTACTACTATTTGGATTATCAATAGTTTTTTTCAATTTATTGATGAATAATTTATGTGTCTTATTTTCTATATCTGGATATTTGCTTATATAGAACTCTAATAATCTTTTATTATTATCAATAATTCTAACATTTAACTTTTTAGTATATTTTTCAATGTCAAAACTTGATATTATTTTTCTTTTTATGGTTAAAGGGTAAGTATTCTTAAAATTAGCATTATGCTGTATTTCATCAATTAATTCGTCATCATTAATTGTTTTTAGGGTGTCAGCAATAGAAACAGTTATTGGGGTATTATCAACAACCATTTCTAATTCATAATTATCATATTCATCTAATTTTATTTTTGATAATGATTCTTTCCTATTTATTTTTTTAGTTTCTACTATCGGAAAACCATCATCATCATAACCAATTATAGTTGATTCTAACCCTTCAATTTGTCTTAATATTTTATATGTTCTCCATCTAAAATTTTCAACTTCTTTTGTTATTTCACCATTTAATAATGAGTCAGCTAATTGACCTTGTGTTGCTCTCCTATCGTTATTTTTGTTATCGTTAGAAGATTTGTTTTGATTTGTTAAAGTTTCTTTTTCTATTTTTGAAATAGACATTAAAAATAATGTCAATTTAGTTATAAAAAAATCTTTTAGTCTTGTTATCATATGTAATTATTTATTTTTTTTAAATTATCTTTAGTTTGTTCTCTTAAAAAATCAATTAATTCTTGACCAATCATTTCGAAATAACCCTCTAATGAAGCTCCGTAGTTTTTTGTTGTTATCACATTAACACCCATACATTTAGCTTCCACAACTAATCTACAAAAAGTTTCTCTAGCGATTGGTAAAAAAACTAAATGAGAACAATTTGCAATTTCAGATAAAAAAACTTCTCTATTATGGTTATTAGGTATTAATTTATAATTAAAATTGTTATTTTTACAATATTCTATCGCACCGTTTGTGTTTTTAATCCAATTATTTGTTTCATAAATACCATAATATCCGTTTTTATCATTAGTGTTATTTAAAATTTTTTCTAATAAATTTAAATCATTTTCTGACCATATTGATGAATGTAAATTAACAAAATTAGCGTTAACATCATTAATTTTAAAAACTCTTAAATGGTCGTTTGTTTGAACAAACACAGCTTTAGCGTTTTTATATAAATCATAGTTTATTCTTTCATTCTTTGGTATTATTGAATCTGGCCAACGCCATGGATGCCTTGATTGACATATTTTATAATCATTCTCAATTATAATGTAATTTAAATTAGGTATTTGTCTTACTAAATCTGGTCGCATTAGTGAAATATTTGATATAATATAAAAATTATTTATATCAAAACTATTAACATTTTGTGAATATTCAAATTCTAAATTAAAATTATCAATTAATACCTCATTAACCCATTCTGAACCACCATGAGGAATTTCATTTATTGTAAAATCTGATATTAATATTTTTTTCATATTACTTCTATTTTTTCAGATAATAATTTATTCATGTAATCATAAGGTACATTAAAATAATGTTCACCAAATCTATTTTCTTTATTAAAATTACTTAGTCTTTTTGCACGATTTTTATAAATATTTTCAACATAATCAATACCTAAAAATTTATAATGTAATAATTTTAATTCAGGGCTATTTGAATATACAGCATTTTTAGCATTAAATGAATGACCACCTATACCATATTCAACATCTAATTTAGGATTAAATATAATATTTTTACAAAATGGTGGGTAAACTTCGGAACCTATTTTTATTTTATTAGTTATTAGTTCACCATCATACACTGGAAATGTTTCACTAACCATATCATGCCCATTTATTTTTGGTACCGATATATTGTTTTCTTTATAATAGTTTAATTTGTCTATTAATCTATTATGATATAAAAACTCATCACAATCGCATATAATAACCCAATCAGCATGTCTGCTATATTGTTTGTAACAATTAGATTTTATATTTATATAATTAATTTCGTTTATTTCATTATTACTATCCCATTTTATAACATTAACTTTATCGTATTTCTTGTAGATATCATCTGAACTATCAGTTGACATATTATCATATATATAAATTTTTTCACAAAATTGTGAGTAATAGTCTAAAGTAAAGGGTAATATCTTTTCTTCGTTATATGCTAATATATGTGCGTGTATTATCATAAGTTAAATAATATTTTTTTCCATTTATTTATAATTTCTTCATTGGTTAATGTTGAAACTTCATTATTAGTTTCTTCATTACCAAAAAATTTTGTGTTTGTTAACCAACATTCATCTTTTACTAAGCAAGCTACTTCTCCTTTTGATGAATGATAAACACGACCAATTGAATCATAAATATCTTGTTTATTATTTATAAATCCTATTAGTTCAATATTATCATTCAATAATGGTTTAACAAAATAATCAAAATATGTTTGGTCATTTATATTACCAAAAATTTTTATTTTTTCGCAACCATCAGATAAAGCTCTTTTTATAGAAATATGTGTTTGTTTTCTATCTTCTATGGCACCAATTATACCAGCAACTAAGTCTAAGTCTTTTTTATCTTTTGGTTTTAGATTTGGTTTTAGATTTGGTATTATAATAGACTCACCAATATAATTATTATGGTAATTTCTATGTTCTTCGTGTAAAAATACAGCAATATCCCAATATTGTTTAATTTCACCTACTTTAAACCACCATTTTTCATGACAACTTAATATAACTTTTTTAGCATTTGGTCTACTAGGTAATTGTAAAAAATGACAAATAAGTATATCATCGTTATTAACTATTAAACTATCATCCAATATTTTAGCATTACATTTATCTAAATGCCAATTATGAGGACCATAAAAAATAGTTTCAATCTTATAATTATTTAATTCATTGGTTAAATCAATTAACGCTGAAGTAGAACCACCTTTTTCAGAATAACCAGATACAATTTTAACCATTATAAATAATTTTCATATTCTTTAATTAATTCATTAACATGTAATTTAATAATATCATTTAAATCATTGCTGATGTTTATTGAACCAGAAACAAATTCATTTTTATTATCATTAACAAATAAAGAATTACTTTGTTTAGTATTAACAAATACTGAATTAGGATATAATTTAACAAAGTGTTCTATAATATTGTCGTCAAAAATATGGATAATATTAAATTTTTCTTCTTTAATTTTATATAACGTATTTTTTTGAGATATTATTTCACCTTGTTGTGTATTCATTTTCCAATTACCATCACCTAATAAAAATCCAGGTGGCTGTTGTATTGGTGATAAAATTATTTTATTATTTTTAGCCAAATTTGGTAATTTACCATTCATATTTGAACAAATTGTTATATTATGACCTTCATTCTTTAATTTTTTACTAAGCTCTAAAATAATATTACTTTTTTGTGTTGTATCATCAAAAGTTAAAGAAACAAACATTATATTTAATTTTTCGTTTTTCCTTAAAACTTTTTTAATAGTTAACGGTAAATTTTCTTTAAATTTATCAGCAAAATTTTGTCTGTTTTCTTCCCATTTATCGTTTGTCATACCAATAGACATATGGTTAATTCTAACCAGTGTTGTAACACCAATTTTAACCCCAGATAAGTAATTCTCAACACAAAAATTAACATCATAAAAATGGAATCCCTTAACGTCTTCATTAAAATTGTTTTTAAGTCTATCTTTATTTACCGCAAAAAAAACACCATCTACCAAAACAACTTCTTCTAATTCGTTACCCAAATCTTCAGAATATGATGATAACCATGTCTTACCTTCATGTGTATGTGAAACCTTACCATACATCTTTTTAGGGTCTTCCCACCATCTACCACTACTTGATAAGTATTTAGTACCAGCAACGCCAATAACACCATAATCAGGGTTTTTATCGAATAGTTTGATTATCTTTTCAGCCCATTTATTTTTTTCGATTATGATATCATCGTGCATAAAAACTACAATGTTATTTTTGGCTTCACGCAAACCACGATTGTAAATTTCCGTTAATGAAAATTCACCTTTGTTTTCATACCCTAAAAACTCTAATTTATTATGTAAACCAGATGTTTTAATAACATGCTCTTTAAATTCATCTAATTGGTTTTGTGATGAACAAACTACTGTAACCATATTTTTTATTTATTAAATCTGTTAAATGCGTTATTAGTTATTTTATTTATACTAACATTACCGATAAATTCATTTAATGTTTTAGAATCAGTATAACTCATAGCACTTCTTAAATAATCTTCAAAGTTATTTACCCATTTTTTTAAAGGATATTCAACTTTTCTATATCTAATAACACCTTCAGACGTTGTTAATTTTACTTTACCCCATTTTTTCTGAACTTCTTTAGTACTCATACCTCTAAATTTCTTATAAACAGGTAATTTGTATCTATAAGCTAATTCAGCAAATTCTTGACTTACTTTAATTTTACCAAATAAATAATTGTCACCACAAGATTCAATAGCTTTATTAAAAATACTGCCAACCATAACATAATCAGCACCTAAAGCTAATGCTTTAATAACATCACTATAACTCTTCATACCACCATCTGCCACGATTTTAGCTGGATTATCTAATAAACATGAAGCGTCATAACACTCTTGAATTAAAGAAGCCATAGGATAACCAACACCAGTTTGTAAAGTTGTAGAACATGCATTTCCATTACCTATTCCACATCTTACTAAATCAGCACCAGCATTTGATAATTCAACATATGTTTCTGGATTAGCAACATTACCAACCATTAGCCTAATGTTAGGATATTTTTCTTTACATAACCTAACATGTGTTAATAGTTTTTCCATATGGCCATTCGCAATATCAATTAAATAACTACCACTATTGTTTAATAGTTTTTCTTCATATAGAAAAATAAAATCATCTAATGAATAAGATATAAACACATTATTATCAACATAATATTCACCTCTAGGTAAACAAACATTTATTTTTAGTGAACTATATAAATCTATGTTATTAGTATCAACAACAGTATCCATTGGTGCTGTTATTAAGGGTAAATAACCATTTACGTATGGATTTACTTCACTACGACTAGATATCTTTGATGTGGTCGCAGGTTGAATTAGAATGTCATTAAAATCGAATTTACTTTTCATATTTATTTTAGTTATTGAATCCCTGTTGAACCAAAACCACCATTTCCTCTTTCAGTATTAGAAGTAATGTTAGTTTGTTTAGTTAATTTAATAATTTTTTTATTTAATACTGATGCTAACACACCTTGAGCAATTCTATCACCATGATTAATTGTGAAATCTTCATCACCATGATTAATTAAAATTATTTTAATCTCACCAGTATAATCAGAATCAATTGTTCCTGGTGTGTTTAATACAGTAACACCATTTTTTGCTGCTAAACCACTCCTTGGTCTAATTTGAATTTCAAAGTTTTCTGGTATCTCAAAATATAAACCAGTAGGTATTATTGCTCTATTACCGCTTTTTAACGTTACTGATTCATTTAAATTAGCCCTTAAATCAAAACCAGAAGAACCATTAGTAGCATACTCTGGGTCTGGATTATTTGACTCGTTTTTAAAACCCACATTTAATTTAAACAAATCATAATCGTAACCTTCACCAACAAATGTTTTTGAAAATTCATTTTCAAAATCATTAACGCCATAATCTTTATTACTATCAGTAATATCGTTTATCTTTTTTCTAATGTAATCTAAACTAAATTTCATATTATTATTTTTTTACTGTTTTAATTGCTAATGTATTACCCATTTTTAAAAGTTCACCAAGTAAACTATTATGATAGTCAGCCATTTTATCTTCAGTCTTATCATAAGAGATGATAGCATAATATTCTTCTTCAGTTAATTTAACGCCATTAGTTTGAGCATAATAAACACTTCGCTCACCAACTCTCATAGATGTAAGGTCATTGTTGTAATCATACATTTTACCTTGATTTTTAATGTGCCAATCAGAAGTACATGGAATGTATAACTTAGTTTTTCCAATTTGATGTAGCAAACAAACTTTTAATAAACTGCTCATATCTACTCTTTCATCTTCTGATAAAGAATTATTAACAGCTACAGCATATTTAGCCACTCTTAGCATGTGTTCAATTAAACCACCTTCATAAGCACCATATAATGATGTTAAATTAGTTGCAGGGGCTTTAATCAAATCCTCACCCAAGAATTTCATTAAGTCATCGGTCATAAAACCGTGTTTGTTCGCTGTGTCAAAATACTTTTTTGTGTTAGCGATAATTTTTGATTGTTCTAAAGACATAAATTTATTTTTTTGTTACAAAACAAATATACTAAATAATAACCCTAAAAAACAACTTAATTTTTATTTTTCTCTAATAAAGATAAATAAAGATTTTTTCTTGTCTCATTAACAGCATCAACACTATAAGTACTTTTAACCAAGTTACTTAAATTATTTTTCATAATATCGATTACTTCAGGGTTGTTAATCAGTCTTTTAATCGCTTTATACCAATCACTATGGTTTCTGTTAGAATCAACTAAAATAGCATTACCATTTTCATTTATTGCACCACCACTCTTAAATACATTAACTAAATCAATTTGATAAGGTCCAAAATTTTGTGCTATTAAAGCTTTTTTATGAAAACCTGCTTCAATAACTTTTAATTGACTCTTATTCTTATTAAACACATTTTCTTCTAATGGTGCAAGTGAAACATCAAATAAATTATAATTAGTAGCATAACTAGATACGTGTTTAGTCCAAACTCTTCTATAAGGTTCATTTTCAACATCTTTATATTCTTCTTGCACAAATTTTAATAGAAAATCTCTATATTCTGGACTAATTGTTTTATAATCATCTGTGAATATTTTTTCATAAAGATACCAAACACTTTCTTTTGGTAAAATAGGTCTTTGTCTTTGTTGTCCAGTATTTTTATCAATTTCTGTATGCGTTCCTCTTAAATCGAATCCACATAAAACAAATTGTAGTTTATCTAATAAACCATCTGCTTTTAATCTATTAACTAATCCACTTAAAATTTCTAAATCTTTTAAATGGGATGAACCTCCTAGCCAACCAATCCTTAATTTTTCTGATGTAACTGGTGTTGGAATGAATTGTGGTTCTTTTTCATCAATTGCATTAGGTAATACAAAAACATTCTTGTTGTATTTACTTATTTCTTTAGCAAATATTGGTGTAGTTGTTGTGATATTGTGAGAATATCTTAGATTATTCTCAATTTTTTTATCCATACCAGAATTTTTAATTAATAAATAAGCTGGGTGGTGATTACCTGGTGCCCAATAATCATCAATATCCATAATAGTAACAATACCTAGCTTTTTACATCTATCTAAAACATTTTGAATTGTTTCAAAAGGACCTAAAGTTCTATGATAATGAATAATATCATATTGTTTTAACCATTCATCATTATCTAATTGTGGTTCATAATCAATATCTACACTAAATAAGTCAGGATATTTATTTTCTAATTCAATGTGTGGATTAGTTGACCTAAAAAAACCATTTAACCTACCCCTGTACGGTCTGAAGGGACTACAAGTACCTTACATTTACGACCTACAGGGGTAGTTTTTTGTTTATTAATTTGATTCATAATTTTTTATTATGTTCTTTATTTTATTGTTATTATTACTTAACAATTATAATCTTTAATAAGTAATTTGTAAATAAAAAAGGGGAACTTAAATTCCCCTAAATAAAAAAAAAACATTTAAATAATTAATTTATCGTTTATTAGTCAATTTTCCTTCTTTAATCAAAGTAGATATTGTTTTTTTAATTGATTGTTCACTAATGTGTTTTGTGAATTGTTCAGCTAAAATTTTATTAACTCTTTGGTCTATTAATTCGTTTAATTGTGATAGACTAATTGTTATGTTATCGTTATTTGATTTATTTTCGGTAATAGTTCTTTTATTAGCTTTTGGTTTTTCAACCAAATCACTTAATTCATCTAATGTAAATTTTTGAGGTAAACCATTTATCTTAGGAATTGGTTTTTTTATCATTATTTCTTTAATTGCTTGTGGTAATTTTGACGCTAATACTTGTTCTTGTGTATATGAACCATCATTATTATTTGAACTTGGGTTATAAGTGTTATAATTTGGTTCTCTTTCATCATTTTCATCATACATAGGGCCAATATTTTCATATATTGGTTCTGCTTGTTGCTTAGATGCAGTTTTAGTAGGGAATTTTTCATCCGTTACTTTCATTACTTTTTTAGCATTACTTAAAATACCTTTTAATCTGTTTAAATCAACTGGTTGTGGTGTTTCCATTTTTTAAATTAACTTTTTTTAATACTACTGACATTGTTTTGTCTCCTAATTTATTATATTTTGGTATAGTGTTATCTAAATCAGATACTGGTTGTTTCCATTTTACTTTTGTTGGTTCCCATTTTTCTATTCTATCTAATCTAAATATTTTCCAAGAACCTTCTTTTGGTGTTGTTTTAGAACCACCAAATATTTGATAAGCTCTAATAGCGTAATTACCAGCTTTTGTCTTGGATAAGTTATATACCTGAATATACCTTTTACTTGGTGGTTCATTTTCATAATCTCTATATTCAATTTTGACGTTATATTGATTATTAATAGCGTCTTCAATTTGAGATTGAGATACACCTTCAGATAAAAGGTTTCTTTCTTCTAAAATAACATCTTTAAATAAATTGTAAAGTTTCATTAATTAAATAATAACTTGACCTCTATTTGCTGATGTGTCTGGTGCGGTATAATTTGTCATTCCTAAACCATCTGGACCATAACCCCATGTACTACTATTTAATGATAGTGATGGTTCTCTACCACTACCTGGGTTACTAGCATTACCAAAAATATCAAATGCACCACCAACACCTTTATAATTTTCAATATCTAGATAATTACCAGACCCTTTACCATGTACTGGTGTTGTTGTGTCAGACAATGCTCTTGTATGCGTGTCACCGTATTGATTACTATTACTTTCATTGTTATAGATGTTCTTAGGGATTAAATTGCTTCTAGCAATAATCGCAGCTGCTTCTAATGGTGATTGTCCACCGTTGTAGTTTGTTGGCATATTCTTTAAATTTTATTTTTTTTGTTATTATTCATGTATTCTATTAAATACTTTATCTCAATAATTTCTTTTTCAATATTTTCATTATAAATATCTTTACCAGACATTATTTTGTCAAAAGTATTACCTTTTGTTACTAAAGGTACACCACCCACTTCTGTAGGGTTTGCGTTATTTTTATCTTTAGTGTGTTTTTTTATAAATTGATTTTCTAAACCACCTTTTCTTTTTTCGTCTTTTATTTTATAATCAATTTCTTGTTCTTTTTTTATTATTTCAGTATATCTATTTAGCTTTTGTTGACCACCCAATTTATTAAATTCTTCACAATTTTTAGAACTTTCACATAATTCTTTGGCTTTTTTCAATCTAGATTCACGCATAGCAATAGCAGTGTACTTTAATTGTTCACCATCGATATTATAGTATTTGTCTTTTAAATTTGAATTAGGCATCTTTATTTAATTTTTCTTTTAATTTTTTTATTTGTTCATCTGTTAAATTAATATCATCTATTAAATCTAATATTTTATTAAATTTAGGATTATCATCTTTAGATTTAATATCGTTATTAGAACGTTTTTTAACGATAGAATCTATTGTTTCTTCAACAGTTTTTTTATTTATGATTTTACTTTCAAATGTTATTGGACCAACATTTGACCTCATACCGCCATATGTATAAACAGCGAACCATGGTATATTTTGTCTATATCTACCAAAAACTTTATCAGTTGTTGTTGATTGTCCCTTTTCATAATCTGAATAATCATTATAAGATTTTTGTACAGGGCCAGTTTCTATTTCAGAATACCCATTAAATGGTTTATCACCACTTGATGCGTAAATATCACCACCAACAAGTTCATTAATATTTAAGTTTTTATTTTTATTTTTCATAAAAAATATTTTATTATAAATATATTGTAATATTAGAATATTTATAAATAAAAATAAAAAAATACGATGCCATTCTTAACAAAATTAGATTATTCTAATAATAGACAAATAAAACAAAACATTGAAACAACCACCTATTTATCTGGTGGTACAGTTTTTGGTGTTCCTTTTTCACAATTACCATCTGGTATTGATACCAGTAGTACTGGTGTTAGTGAAACATATGTTTTTTTTACAAGTAGTTTTTCAGGTAATTCTGGTACAACAATATTTAATTGGAATTATCCGATTATGTCTATTGGTGACCCGTTATTATCTGCTATAACACCATCTAATTCTGCTGTAACTCAAACAGTTAATCTTGTATTTAGTGCAAACACAACAACAGTTATTGATGGTAATACCATTGCATTAACATATACAGGTGTTTCTTATGATGTTTTAGTTACAGGTATGACTGTTGATGGTTCTGGTAATTATAGTGGTGGTATTTTAACAACATTATTAACAGTTTATAGTGGTAATAGTTTAGATTTTAATGGTAGAACTATTTGGGTTGATGTATCTGGAATAACTAGAACAAATGATTTAATAATTAATAAAACACCTGTTATTGGGTATGTTTGGGTTTGTTCAACATCTGAGGGTAAAGGAGAATGGAAAGCTTTAACTGGTGTTACAGGTTATTGGTCTGGTGGTACTGGTCAATATTCTTTAGCATTATCTAATTATAATTCACTAGTTACTGGTAATTATTCAATATCTTTGGGTCGAGAAACAATATCTTCTGGTGACACTAGTTTGTCTGAAGGTTTTAAAACAATTGCTGGTGGTGCTTTCTCACATGCTGAAGGTAGCGATACAATAGCTACTGGTAATTATTCACATGCTGAAGGTATTTCAACAATAGCTTCTAATGATGCTTCACATGCTGAAGGTACTTCTACAGAAGCTTCTGGTGTTGCATCACATGCTTCTGGTAAAGCAACAATAGCATCTGGTGATTATTCTTTTGCTGGTGGTGATACTAGTCAAGCAACAGGACTTTGTTCTTTTTCGTTTGGTAATGCTAGTCAGGCGACACATGACGATTCAGTTGTTTTAGGTCCAAGTATTAGTAGTAAAGCAAATGATGTAACACATGTGGTTAATTTAAACATTGATAATTTAGGTTCTGGTGCTTTTTTTAATAATGTTAATATTGACGCTAATGGTTTTTTAACATCTAGCACATCAGATATTAATTTGAAAGAAAACATAAAATCAATAAAAAATTCTTTAGATATAGTAAAAGGATTAAGTGGTGTAACATATGAATGGATTGATAAGTCAGCTGGTGGTACAAAGCCTAGATTTGGTTTTATTGCTCAACAAGTTGAAGATGTTGAGCCATTATTAGTATTTAAAAATGAAAAAAGTGGGTATAAAGGTGTACATACAGATTGTGTTATTCCTATTATTGTTGAAGCTATTAAACAATTGTCAGACAATAATACGAATGTTAGCAACATTAACATAACAACTCAAACAGTTGTTGCTGAAGATAATAATATTGAATTAAATTATAATGGTTCTCATGAATCAGCTAATGGTGGTGGTATTATCGTTATTAATGGTGTAGATACAGATAAAAATTCTGAATTTATTGTTGATAACAATGGTAATTGGGTTACAAACACATCTTTAATACCAAAAGAATTAATTATACCGATTTACACGCCATCATCATCTACTGATACAAATGGTACTGATGGTTCTATCACAAGAGATGATAATTATTTATACATAAAAACCAGTAACAACTGGAAAAGAGTTGCTTTAGAAGATTTTTAATGGGGAATATTAAGAATTTCAATTTTAACAAAATAGATTTAAAGTTATCAAATTCTGATTACTGGGATTTTTATTTAGCTACTGATGAGAATGTTAGATATTTAAAAAGTGTTGGTGGTGGTAATGGTGCTGGGTCTTCATCTTCATTGTCTTCAGGTGATTGTTTTGTCGTTTGGTACGATTTTAATAATACTTTAACATATAAAAATAACAATCCAAGTACAGGTACATTATTAAGTTTGGTTGATTGGAATGGTGCTGTTAATACTGGTTACACAATGACTACATTAGGGTTAACAGGTATTGATAATGGTTTAGTAACATTTCAAAAAGACCAATCTGATACCAGTAATTTAGCATTACTTAGTGCATTAACAGCATCTACATTGGTTATTACATCTGGTGATACTAGATTTACAATGAATTTAGTTACTGGAACAACTGGTAATTACGTTTATCCTAGGAGAACACTTACTGGTGGTACTGAAGGTGTTTATGAAGAACTATGTGGTGGTTTTTTTCAAGGTTTTTATAAGTTAGATGGTACAAACTATAAAGTATTACCAACAAGGGTTAACGAAGCATGGTCAGCCGAATTTTGGTTAAGACCTAGACAAGAATGTTCATTTACTGGTTTTACAGGTACAACATTAAATGAAGTTTATCCAGACAATAAAGGTATTTTCTTTTATATGGGTACAAGAGCTGAAAATAAATTTTGGAATCAATTTTATGGTAATAGTACTGGTTGTACTAGTGGTTGTACTCAAGATTCTGGTTGTACTGGAACCGTTAATACATGGTGTACAACCATAAAAGAAGATGATATATCTGTTTTAGAAGAAAATGGTTTTGCAATACCTTTAATTCCACCACAAGTTAAAATAGAAATAATTACAAATCCTTTTTTAATTTATGGTAGAGCACAAGATAATAGAGGACCAACAATAACTGGTTCAGTTGGTACAGTGTTAATTAACACTGGTCAAACAATGCAACAAAATAGTTCAACTAATTGTACTTGTAATTTATTAAGTAATGATGGTTTAGGTACACAAACAGTTTGTAGTTATCATGGCGGTGGTATTGCAATTAAAAAAACTGTTGAAGTTGTTAATAATTATCAAAACCCTTTTCTAATTTATGGTAGGGGTGCTGGTTTTTCATCTTCAGGTTGTACATGCACATCATGTTGTGGACCAAATGATGGTTTAGGTACTGAAACAAAATGTAGTTTTAGTGGTAGGTCAAAACCACAAACAGTTGTTGATTACAAAAAAGATATTGTTGATAACGCATTAGCGTTTATAATAACAGATGATGGTAAAATAGGTTATAGACTATTAACAGTTACTGGAACATGTTATACAGCATCCACAGGTCAAAGATTATATGAATCAAACGTTTCTATTAAAGAAGAATATTCTTTATCTGGTTTAGTTACTTTTGATGAATGGTCATATATTACAATAAGATATACAACAAATTATTTAACTGATTGTGAATTACAAACAAAACCACAAAGAACAGGTAAACTAATGTTTTATATTAATTCTAAATTAAAATTTACTGTTGATAATTTTCCAGAGTTTATCGCTAAAAGACTTGATGAACATTATTTAAAACAAGTAGGTGTTCCGTTTAATTTTAGTTTAGGTGGTGGTTCTCAAGGGTTAATTGATAGTCAAACATTTGATGGGTTAGATATGGCTGATAGAGGATTACCAATAGAACAAAATTTTGCTGGTACCTTTATTGGTAGTATGTCTCAATTTAAATTTAACATATGTGATTTACCATATGAAAACATAAAATATAATTTTGATTTAGATAAGAATAAATACGGTATAAATTAATAAAACATGGAATTTTTTATAAACAAAAACGCAACATTACCAGTTTTGAAAATGGAATTAATTTCTGATGGTCGTAACGATTATCATAGATTTTTTTCTGCAATCCAAAATGCTAATATATATTTTACTATGGCGGATGTCGTTACTGGTGTTAAAAGAATAGCTAAAAAAACTGCTGGTTTACAACAAGTAATACCAATAAATTGTGTTGGTGAAGAATTTTATATAACTTATAAATTTACTTCAAATGAAACATCAAAACCAGGTAAATATGTTGGTACTTTTACTATAGAGTTTTTAGATGGTTCTGGAACACTAATTGTCCCTATTAGAGAATCATTATATATAAACATATTAGATGGTGATATAAAAAAATAATATTTTAATTAAAATTAAAAAAATATTTGTTTTTGTCGATTTTTTTTAGTAACTTTGTAATGTTACAAAGTTAATTTTTTTTTTATGTTTATTGTTGTGTTTCTACTATCTATTTAGTATATTTGTTAAAATATAACTTATATGGATATCAATAAAGAAATAATTGAAGATTTTTTACATGGTTCAGACCCACAAAAATATATTGTAGCAGCAGAACCGCAATATGGAAAACCAATTATAAGTTTAATAATTAATGACCCAGATAAGGGTAAATACATTGAGAACCACAAGTTTGTGCCTTTTTTATGGTTTAAAGAAGAAGTTGTTAAAGTATTATATAAAGGTAATAGAGTTAAAATATATGAAGCATCAAAAAAATTTGATGTGAAAATTACTAGATTAAAGACTAGTAATCCTGAAGGTTATACACCAGAAAGGATGGAGAATGGTTATAAATTTATCGCTAAATGTAAAAATTCTTATAACGATTTAATACAATTTTTTAAAGAAGGTGGTGTTGATGTCTTTAATGAGACATATAAAAAATATTTTGTTATGTTTTCACCTGTTGAACAATTTTTTATACAAACAGGTAAAAGACTTTTCAAAGGTTTTGATGATTATAATGACCTTCATAGATTACAATTTGACTTAGAGACAGAAGGTCTTGTTGCTAGTAAACATGCTATATTTCAAATAGGGGTTAGTGATAATCGAAATTCTAAAATTATTTTAGAAACAACTGGTAATACACCACAAGAAAGAAGAAATTCTGAAAGAAGTAATATAATTAAATTTTTTCATTTAATTGATGCTCTAAAACCAGATATTATTACAGGTTATAACTCAGAATCATTTGATTGGAAGTTTTTATTTGAACGATGTGAACGATTAAATATACCAATAACTGAGATAGCAAAAACTTTAAGTCCATATCATAAGATATATAGAAGAGATTCAACATTAAAGTTAGGTAGCGAAACTGAAAAATATAAACAAACATACATGTATGGATATAATATTATAGATATATCACATGCTGTTCGTAGAGCAATGTCTATTAACTCAGATATTAAAAGTTGGACACTTAAATATATTACAAAATATTCTGAAATAGCTAAAGAAAATCGTGTTTATGTACCAGGCGATAAAATTAACTCAACATGGGTTGATAAAAAGAATCAATACGCTTTTAATGAAAATACTGGTGACTGGTATGTGATATCTGAAAAAAGACCATTAAAAGAAAATTATGAAATTGTAACTGGTGATTATGTTATTAAAAGATATCTTTATGATGACTTATGGGAAACTGAACAAATAGATAATATATTTAATCAAGCATCATTTTTATTATCAAAAATATTACCAACCAGTTTTATGCGTTCATCAACAATGGGTACTGCTGGTCAATGGAAATTAATTATGGCCGCATGGTCATATCAAAATGACTTAGCAATACCTGAAACACAAAAAAAGAGAGAGTTTACTGGTGGTTTATCAAGACTTCTTCAGGTTGGTTATGCTAAAAATGTCGTTAAACTTGATTTTGCTGCCCTATATCCAAAGACACAGTTAACTTGGGGTATATTCCCAGATTTGGATATATCTGGCGTTATGCGTGGTATTTTGACCTATGTTGTTGATACCAGAGATGAGTTTAAATTCTTAACTGGTAAACACAAAAAAATAGTCAAAAAACTACAAGAAAAACTTAAGAATGAAAAAATATCAATAAATGAAATAATTAAAGAAATTGATGAGAATAAATTCTTATCAAATTTATTCGATAAAAAACAATTACCACTTAAAATATTGGCTAACTCATGGTTTGGTTCATATGGCGCACCATATATTTTTAATTGGGGTGATACAAATTCTGCTGAAGAAACTACTTGTCGTGGTAGACAGAGTTTACGTTTGATGGTTAGACATTTTACTGAGAAATATAATTTTAAACCGTTAGTTTTAGATACAGATGGTTGTAATTTTTCTTTCCCAGATAATGTTAATGATATTAAATATGTTGCAAAAGGTAACCATTGGAAAACAGTTAATGATGCTGGAAAAGAATTGGTTGGTCTTGAAGCAGTTCTTGCAGAATTTAATGAAGAATACATGGAAGGTAGAATGGGTCTTGATATTGACGATATCTGTAATTCTACGATTAACTTCGCAAGAAAAAATTATGCTAATGATATTGATGGTAAAATAAAATTGGTTGGTAACTCAATCAAATCTAAAAAAATGCCACTTTATATTGAAGAATTTATTAATAATGGTATAAGAATGTTATTGGATGGTGAAGGTTATAAATTCATAAACTATTACCAAGAATATGTTGACAAAATATATAACTATCAAATACCATTAGTTAAAATAGCTAGTAAATCTAAAGTTAAAATAAACGTAACTGATTATCTAAAAAAAGCTAAATTAAAAAATAAAGCTGGTAATCCAATGCCAAAACAAGCTCATATGGAACTTGTTGTTAAAAATGAAATAGATGTTGATTTGGGTGATACAATATACTATGTTAATATTGGTACTAAAAAAGGTCAAGGTGACTTAAAAACTATTAGACGTGATAAGATGTCTAAAAAAGCAGTTAAGGAATATGTTGAACTGCATGGTCATGAACCAAATTTCACAACAAAAACAGAATTGAATTGTAAATTAATTGATTCATTACGTGTTGAACAAGATTTAGAAACAATTAAAGAAATAGAAAGTCTAAAATTAAGTTTAAATATCTTATCACCAGATTCTGAAGAATATAAATCATTAATTGAAACCATTAATCAATTAAATGATAATCTATATATAGATGAATATAACGTACTTAGATACTTAGAAGCCTTTAATAAAAAGGTTAAACCACTATTAGTCTGTTTTCATCCAGATGTTAGAAAAGATATTTTAATAACAACGGTTAAAGTTAAAAACCCAGAAACAAAACAAGTGACTGAAAAACTAAAACCTAAACATATTTTTGAAAAAGAACAATGTGAACTTGTTTCAGGTATGCCATTTAAAGAAGTTGACCAAGATTCTTATGAAAAACTTATGACTATGGAAGATAAAGAAATAAGATTCTGGGATAGCGTTAATAAACAACCAAATTATATGGAAGCAGATGAATGGGATACCATAAGAAAAGATTACATTCAAAGAATGATTAAAGAAAAAGCAGATGGTATTGTTTCAGAAAAAGCTAAATTAGATGATATTTTTAGAAAACTAGAAGTTATTGATTTACAAGATATAATCAAAACAAATGTATTACCAAAAACAATATCTATAATTGCTAATATATCAACAGAAGCACCTTATATGCTTGTTTCAAATAAATGGGAAGAACCATTATGTCCAATAGAAGACATTTTTAAATATGAATCTATTGCAATTGATAGAAATGAATACTATAAAGAGCATAAAATAGAAAAACATAAAGATAAATACGAACAATGGATTAATTATGTTATTTCAAAATCTCTTTTAAACGGTTATGATGACATCTTTTCAGCTACAACTAAGTTAACATCAATTAGTGAAATAAAATTGACTGTAAACAATGAAATAGATGAAGAAAAAGAAGTTATGACCATAAAAGATGTAGACACAGATGAAGATTCTGATGATATAGAATCAGATGAAATAATTGATGAAAAATATAATGAAGATATTATATTGGAAGACGAATATGATGATACATTCGCTGAAAATATAGAAGAAATTTCTGAACCTGTTATAACAATAGATGAAGTAGATGAATGGGGTTTTTAGTACACCCAAAAACCTAATGGTCTATGTTTTAAATGTTTGTTTAATTGTTCAGCTTCGTTAGCTGCCCTTTCCAGCTGTGACGTTGTGGTAAACCTTGTTAACCTTTCTTCAAGTTTTTCCATAACAGCTTTTCTTTCTTCGTTACCTTCTGATATTAAACTCTCATAATCCATAGTTCTTTCCGCTTCAGGAGGCCCTACAACACCACCAAATTTACCTCTGACCCTTCCCAATGCTTTTTTAGCTTCAGCGATAAATAACTGACGTATGATAGCTTTTGTAGGTTGGTTAAAAGAAGAATAATCTAATGTAGCTAAATTAACTTGATTTGGATATCTAATGATATCAGGGTTTTCAGCCAAACATTGATTAACGTTTTCTGGTGTTGTATCATAATAAAAATACCATACTTGACAACCAGTTAAATTAATTGTGCTACCTACACCACCTATTTGTTGACCAAATGTATATCTTGAACCTGGTGTTGATAATAAATGTAATAATTTAGTACCATTTGGACCAGCAGTTACTTTATAAACTAATTCACTTCTAATTATTCTATTTTTTAAATTCATATCAGCAGCAGTCAATAAAATATCAAATGCTGGTGCGATATAATAACCCATTCTGGAAAAACCTGGTCCACCTGTTCCAGTTCCACCACCAACTTGTGAGAAACCACCACCAAAACCATAATCAATACCACCATAATTAGCCAATAATGCTTGATTAATTGGTGGTGGTGTTATCCATAATACTTCATTTATTTCACGTCCAGCTGGTATTTGATATACTTGTCTACCAGCTTGTAATTCTACATAATCTTTCTTTAATTCCCAAGGACCATTTGATTGTAAACCTACTTGTTTTGAGTAAGCATAGGTTGCTTGTGTTACAGAGTCAAATGACCTATAACTAAGTGCAAATGTCATATCTAATGTAGTAACATTTTTACCCAATAAAGATTGCCATTGATGTTCTATTAACCAATCTTGTACTATTTGACTGTAATCTTCAATAGCTATCTCTAACAATGTACATAATTGTTCATCAGTTAATTCTATTTGTCTTATTGGCGCACCAACAGAGTGTTTAAATTGTCTAAATAGTTTTTCTTGTTCTTGAGTTGTTATTGACATGATATTTATTTTTATTATAAATATCTAAAAAAAAATAAAATAATTAATTATTTTCTTTATTCAACAGTTTTTTCACAATATTAAAACATTCATCAATAGTAGTAAAACTAACATCAGGTAATAATATTTGTTTTTCAACTATTAAAATAGGTACTTGGTCTGATTTTGTTAATTCAAATAATTTATCAGATTCTTCTTTATTTTCTGGTAAATAAATATTAATATCTCTAAAAGGGATATTTTCACTAGTTAATAAATCCTTTATTTTTGTACAATAAGGACAGTCTGGTATACTATAAACTCTAATCATAATTTATTATTAATTATATTATCTATTATTGTTTTTGATATTTCTTCATCGGTTATGTTTTTATCACCAATAATTGTTGAAATTACATCTTTTTTATTTTTTAACACATCCCACATCGTTATTGATATAGTATCTTCAAATATTTGATAGTAAATATTAACATTATTTTTTTGCCCTATTCTATAACAATTATGTACATTATAATTACCTACAACAAAAGAATGGTCATCTTCAACTGATAAGTCATATACTAATTCTTCACCTTTTTTTGGTTTGCTAACATGCAAACTTAATATTGGATACAATAAATAATCATTTTTTAATATAGGTTCACTATCTTGTAGTATAGAATTATAACCATCAATTTCAAATAATTCTTTATTATTTTTTAATGTTAATAAATGTTTATTAATATCTAAAAATTTAGCCCTAACCCAATAAAAAAGGTTAAGTTCTTTATCATAAATATAAAGTTTATGGTCTTCAGTTAATGATAGTGTCTTATTATAACCTATTGATGTGATATCTATTCTTGCTTTAGTTTTTTCTAAATGACTATGCGTGGCTAAAACAGTTTTAAAGTTACCTAAATGAGTGTATACAGTATCGCCAACTTGTATGTCTTCTATTTTTCTAAACCCTTTATCTGTCATAATTAATTGACCAGCAAATACACATCTATCTTCTGCTTGTTCATTATTTCCTGGCACCCAATCAAAAGAATTAAATACAACAACTGTTGCTTCAGTTAATGTAATTGCAACGCCAGCTGATTTAATATTACCAATAAAAACTTTTACCTTTGGATTGTTTTGAAAAGAATCTACAGAAGCTTGTTTTTCTTTTGTTGTCATTGAACCATTATGACATACAGCTAATTTACCAAAATGTTCAGATAACATATTTAATTCATCATTAAATGATGTGAATACAATTACCTTTTTATCCATTTCAATAGCATTTTCAACTAATTCTATTGTATATGGTATCGCTTTTTCCGCAATAAATTTTCTTAATAATATTAATTCAACTAGTTCTTTCTGTAAATCTATTTCTCCTTTACCTTCTATTTCTCTTTTTGTTAGATAATCATCCCATAATTGATTATATTCTATATTTGAAGAGCTATCAAGTTGATAATACATTGGTGTTATTATTTTATCTGGCATATCCAACACATCATTTTTTAAACGCCTTAATAAAATATTTTTTGTTCGTTGTGATAATTCTTCCAAATTAGATGCACCATCAGTTATCCATATTTTTTTCTTTTTACCGTTTTTAAGCGTTTTAAACATCTTTTTTGCATCACAATATCTAGTAGCGAAGTGTTGCCAATTATCTGTTATTGGTGACTTGATTATACGCAACAAATTAAAGAAATCCATTGGTCTATTTGCCACTGGTGTACCAGTTAATAACCATGTTTTACTAACATTATACTTTGTTGCTAACTCTAATAATATTTTACCTCTTATGCTATTAGCATTTTTTAAATTATGTGCTTCATCAACAATAATTAAATCAAAATTAGCGTTTGCTAATTCTCTATTTATTTCACCTTCATAAGTATTTATTTTTCTACCATCAACTAAAGTATGAAAATTTTTTAAAATATCAAAATTAATAATAGTGAATTTAGATTTTTTCCATCTTTTTCCTTCTACGATTGCTGTTTTATCACAAAAAATATTTATTTCTCTTTGCCAATTAATTTTTGCTGATGTTGGGCATACGATTAAAATTCTTTCTAATCCAGTTTCTAAAGCTGCAATTATTGTTTGAATCGTTTTCCCAAGGCCCATGTCGTCAGCTAATATACAACCATTTCTAGATAATAAAAATTTAATACCATCTTCTTGGTGTTTATATAATTTTTTACCGTATTTTTCTAGTATTGTATTATACTTTTCAAAATCTACATTAACATCTAAATTTTCAAAATAAGGGTCATCAATAACTTGTGTTTTTGGAATCCAATATAATCTAGATTCTTTTTGTTTTTTTGTTAATTTACCATAAATATGAAACGTTTTATTTGTTTCAGCTAAAATAAATTCTATTAATATTTTTTCTGGTGTAAATGATAATTCATCAACTCTTTTTAATTCTTCACCTAAATAGCTTGTTATTCTTACTACTCTATTAATAAATATTGGTTCTTTATCGTGATTATCAGCAACATATTTTGTTTGATTATCCGTTAATTTTATTTTATTATTTTTTAATAAATCTTGTTTCAATTTTATTATATATGGATTTATCCCACTATAATTTTTTAATAAATCTAGTGCTGAACGACCTCTAATATCATCTAAATTAATCATTTTTTAATGAATTGTTATATTAAATATAATACCTGGTAAAAAAAAATCAACAATTGATTATTATTAACCTAATTGCAAGTATTTATATTAAAATATCATTATGTCAAATAAACAAGTACCTATAACAAGAATTAATAAATGGTTTTCAGAAGAAGACTTCAATTTAGAAATCAGCATGTCTAGAGAAGCCATTGAGGGCGATGGTAATTTTACTGTTATTTTATATAAAGTTGATAGACAATTAACTGAATTTGATAATGTTTATGGTGAAGCATCAGTTGATGGTATTAGATTTTTTCCGCCTATTGAATTAAAAGTGTTACCAATTGCTGATGAACCAATAAATAACACATATAATGACAATGGTAGTTTAAGGTATATTTATGATGGTAAGTTTACATTTAGCGTACATTCAGCTCAATTAAACGAACTTAATGTTGATATTAATTATGGTGATTATATAGGTTACCCAATAACTGAAAAAGAGATAAGATATTTTAGTGTTGTTAATGATAACTTAAAAAATTACGATAATAAACATACTATAATGGGTTATAGAGGTGCATTTAGAACAATAGTTTGTGCCGCTGTAACTAGTGATGAATTTAGAGGTTTTTAATAAATGGCTTTACCTAAAGGATATAGAAATAATATTAATATATTAAACCAAAAAATAGGTTTTGAAAGAAGACAAGAGATTCTTGATGATATTTCATCAAATGGTACTTTTTTACCTAGAGGTGTTAATGAAGAAGACATGGATGAAGCTTTTTTAGATTTCTTTAATAATGATGAAAGAGTTTATTTAAGTATTGATGGTAGAAAAATTCCAGTTATCTTTTTAACAATACAAAGATGGAGTGAATTCACAAAAACTTGGCAATTTGCTGATGAATACAGAAATATAGATTTACCATTTATAACTGTTGTTAGACAACCAGATATTCAACAAGGTCAAAATCAAGCTGGTTTATATAATATCCCACCATATAGAACATATACCTATATGAAAGTACCAACATGGGATGGTGTAAGGAAAGGTGTCGATTTATATAAGATACCACAACCAGTTTCTGTTGATATAACATACAATGTTAGAATATTTACAAATAGAATGAAAGACCTTAATAAATTTAATGGTTTAATTCAAAGAGCTTTCCAATCTAGACAATGTTATATAAATGTTAAAGGTCATCCAATGCCACTTTTATTAGAAGGTATTAGTGATGAAAGTAATATTAACGAATTTGAAGAAACTCGTTTTTATGTTCAATCATTTGAAATTAAACTTTTAGGTTATTTGGTTAATGAAGATGATTTTGAAGTTGTTCCAACATTAAATAGAGTTGTAACAACACTTGAAACAGATGAAAGATTATTATATAATGACGTTATATTTGAACCATTAAGAGTTGGTAATACTATTCAATTAACATTCGTTTTTAAACCAAAATCATTCCCAAGATTTAATTTTAATGCTCAATACGAAACCATATTAAATAGTTTAGATACTATTGAAAATATTAGTAGAATAATTATAAGAAGAAATAATTCTGTAATATTTGATGGTACAGTATTGACAACCCCATTAATTTTCAGTAATAATGATTTAATAGATATACAAGTATTTAAAAATTATTTAACAACTGGAAAATTTGTTTTAAACGGAACTACAACATCATGAGTTATAATATAAACGAAACATTTATAATACAAACAGTAGATAATCTTGAACCAACATTTACAGCTTGTACTGGCGTTTATTCAAACGCTATATTATCTTGTAGTGGTAATACAAGCATATTGTTAGGTGTAGGTACAGTTTCAGTTATTGGTGATATATTCACAAATAATAATATAAACGCTAATAACATAACGGCATCAAATTATTTTAGCGGTTCAACACAATTAAGTGATATTATTGATAGTAATTCACTTACTGGTGGAACTTATAACGGTCAAACATTATCATTAGGTTTAAAAAATGGTTCTAACATAAGTATAAGCGGTTTTACAGACATATTTGTTACTGGTGGTACTTATTCTAATGGTTCTATAACATTAATAAATAATAGTGGTGGTACATTCACAATTAATGGTTTATTCACAGGAAATACAGATGTATTTGTTACTGGTGGTACTTATAATTCAAATACTGGTATAGCTATTTTCACAAATAATACTGGTGGTACATTTACTTTAAGTGGTTTTAGTACTTCAACACAATTTACTGGTGGTACAGTAACTGGTGCAACAAATTTTACTGGTGGTATAACTGCAAATACAATATCAGCAACCACATATCAAAACTTACCTTTAGATGTGTTTGTTACAGGTGGTACTTATTCTAATGGTAATATACTGTTTACAAATAATACTGGGGGCACGTTTAATATAACTGGGTTATTTACAGGAAATACAGATGTGTTTGTTACTGGTGGGACATACAATCCAAGTACTGGTGTTGCAACATTTACAAATAATACTGGTGGTACATTTACAATAAATAATTTTTATACTGGTGCTACAGATGTATTTGTAACAGGTGGTACTTATTCTAATGGTAACATATTATTTACAAATAATACTGGTGGTACGTTTAACGTAACAGGTTTATTTACAGGAAATACTGATGTATTTGTAACAGGTGGTACGTATAACCCAAATACTGGTATAGCCACTTTCACAAATAACACTGGTGGTACATTCACTGTAAATAATTTTTATACTGGTGCTACTGATGTATTCGTTACTGGTGGTACCTATTCTAATGGTTCAGCTACTTTCAGAAATAATACTGGTGGTACGTTTACATTAACTGGTTTTTATACTGGTGCTACTGATGTATTTGTAACAGGTGGTACTTATTCTAATGGTAATATATTATTTATAAATAATACTGGTGGTACTTTTAATGTAACAGGTTTATTCACAGGAAATACTGATGTGTTTGTTACAGGTGGTACTTATTCTAATGGTTCAGCTACTTTCAGAAATAATACTGGTGGTACGTTTACAATAAATGGTTTTTATACTGGTGCTACTGATGTGTTTGTTACAGGAGGTACTTATAATTCAAACACTGGTATTGCAAATTTTATAAATAATACTGGTGGTACATTTACATTAACTGGTTTTACAACACAAAATAGTTTTAATGGTGTTTATTTACCATTAAGTGGTGGTACGGTTACTGGTGCTACTATATTTAATTCTGGTTTAACAGCTAATACAATTAATGTAACTAATTATATTGATTTTAATACTGGAACAACAAACCCAATAGCAATTGGTGGTAGAGTATTTTTTGATAATGGTTCTAAAGCATTATCTTATTATGATATATTAAATAATAATGTACCTATTGCTATGGGTCAACAACTATATACCAGAGTTTATAATAGCACTGGTAGCCAAATTAATAAAGGTAAGGTTGTAACAATAACAGGTACATCAAATGGATTGCCAAGTATCGCATTAGCTAAAAATATTAATACTATTTATGCTAGAAGACCCGTTGGTTTATCCGCTGAAAACATACCCAATAATTCAGAAGGTTTAATCATAAATAATGGTATTTTAAGTGGTATAACCCTTAATAATTTTTCAAACGGTGATATATTATATTTATCTGATGATAATGATGGTGATTATGTTTCAACTACTTCTTCTTTATCTTTTAATTCTAGGACTAATGAAATAGGTTATGTGATTGAAACTGGTTCAACAACAGGTAAGATATATGTTAATATTAATAATGAAGATAATAGCTTATCATTAACTAGTATTGAAAGAAATATACTTGAAGGTAATGTAATATCAACTGGGGTTTATGAATTTACTGGGTTAACAAAAGTTTCCAATACATTATTTTCAATAGCACCTTTAAAAGGATGGATAGTCAATAATACATATGAAAAAGCTACATTACCAGAAGTAATAAATATTATATATAGTGGTACGACTGGGATAACAACACCTTATTTAAGTTCATCTGATGCAACATATGTTTTAATTAATAGCGCATCAACAGTTTCTTTACAAAATAGTTTTCCAACACCTCAACAGAGAAGACAAAATATATATTTAGGTAAGGTAGTTCATCCTAGTAGAACAACAATACTTAATGTAAACAATACAACTGATTTTGATGTTAGTCCAATGTCTGCTTTACGTGATATGTGGACATCTTTTAAATTAATAAACATTGGTGTAATACCTAGCCCTAACGGTGCTAATTTAAATATAAACATTTCATCTGGTGTTTTATGGGGTAATGGTATTAATTGGTATGCTGACCAACTTAATCCTAATAGTGTTACTATATCTGGTAGTTCACCTGCAACATTTGCATATAGGACTCAAACAGGTGGTACATTAGGTGATACAACAACAATTGATACTACAAAGTATGACGTTAATGGAGTCGTTACAGATGTACCAGGTGCTGGTGCTTTTACAACACAAAGAATTTATTTATTTCCAACAGGTTTAATTAGAATACAATATGGTCAAACTCATTATCCAACATTAGCTAAAGCTTTAGCTGGTATACAAAGTGAAGTTTTTGTGGAATATTCCAATAATAGAGATAATGGTATACTTATTGGTTTTTTAACTGTTAAAGATGGTGCTACTGATTTATCAAATACAAATGATGCTATATTTACATTAGTTTCTAAATTTGGTGAAGCTCTTGGTGGTACAGCTGGTTTATCAACAACTACTCTTCAACAAGCATATAATAATAGTCCCACTCCAGAAATCGTAATAAATTCAACTTTAGGTGCGTTAACAATTCAAAATGGTACTGGAAGTCCAGATTTAACAACACATTTATTAGAAGGTCAAAATACTGCTGGTGTAATAACATCATTTATTACTGCTGCTGGTGGATTTAGTGGTTCTAGTGTCTCTGCAACAACTTATTATGGTTTACCAATAGATGTAAATGTTACTGGTAGTACATATTCTAATAATACATTCACATTTAGAAATAATACTGGTGGTACATTTAATGTTTTATTTAATACATTAACAGGGTTAACAATTAACGGTAATTTATCTGTCACTGGTAATTCAAATTTTAATGCAGTAACAGCAACAAGTGTTTCTAATATAAATTATTTAGGTTTTAACACATCATATACTGGAACACCAAATGTTGGTGAAATATCTTGGAATTCTGATTTTGGTGTTCCTCAAGTGACAATGACTGGTGGTAATGTCATACAAAAAATTGGGGAAACTGTTTTTTCTTATGTTAAAAACGTTGATTCTGTTACGTTAAATAAAGGTGATGTTGTTTATATTTTTGGTGCTAGTGGTGATAAACTATCTGTAAAAAGAGCATCAAATACTGGTGATACAACATCTTCAAAAACTTTAGGTGTTGTTGCAGAAACAATAGCAGTAAATGGTTTAGGTTATGTAATTACACAAGGTACACTTGATGGGTTAAATTTGGGTTCTTACACAGAAGGTGATATTGTTTGGCTTGATTCAACTCCAGGTGGTTTTACAAAAACAAAACAATATGCCCCATATCATCTTGTTTTTATCGGTGTTGTTCAAAGAGCTAATGCTGGTAATGGTCAATTATATGTTAAACCACAAAATGGTTATGAATTAGATGAATTGCATAATGTAATTGCAACTGGTGCTACATATGGTGATTTATTGGTTTATAGTGCTTATAATGGTTATGATGTTTGGGTTAATACAAAAACACTTAATGGTTCATATACGATAACTGGAAACACAACAATTGGTGGTACATTATTTTCAAATACAATATCAGCAACAACATATCAGAATTTACCAATAGATGTTACAGTAACTGGTGGTACTTATTCTAATGGTAATATATTGTTTACGAATAATACTGGTGGTACATTTAATGTAACAGGTTTATTTACAGGAAATACTGATGTATTTGTAACAGGTGGTACCTATTCTGCTGGTACAGCTGTGTTTACAAATAATACAGGTGGTACATTTTCAGTTAGTGGTTTTAGCACAAGCACTGGTAGCGGAAGTGATGTGTTTGTTACAGGTGGTACTTACGCTAATGGTGTAACGACTTTTATAAATAATACTGGCGGAACGTTTACAATTAGTGGTTATCAAGATGGTTTAGCTTATAGCGGTGAATCATTTTTAATTGTTACTGTTGGTTCTAATCAAGTGACTAACGGAAACAATTTAAAAGCTGCATATACTTATGCTACAACAAGAACACCATATGGTAGTGCTTTATCTAATAGTAATAGATATAGTATTATATTACAACCAGGTGTTTATGATATAGGTTCAACAACATTCACATTATCAAACAATTTTATTGATATAATTGGTTTATCATCTGACCCTAATTTAGCTGTTATTTACTCTTCAGGTGCGACAGTTGTTACATTAGGTTCAATTACTAACTATAGGTTAAAAAATTTAACAATAGAGAATAATGCTAATACTACAGCTAGATTATGTATTGATGGTGTTAACACTACAACTAGGTCTAATGAAGAATGGAACAATATTGTTTTTAAATATGGACCAAATGCTGGTGTTAATACAAGAATACATAATAATAGTTTTACTTTTTCTGGTAGATATAGTCAAATACAATTATTAACTTTAGCTGTTGGTGTTGGGTCTACTTATCCTACTGACCACGTTATAATGAATTTATTTAGTGCTACTGGAACAACTGCTGCTGGTACATTATCTGGTTCGTTTAATAATATTGATTTGGTTTGTTTTTTCCCAAATAGTAATAGTATTTTTAATTGTATAACATATAATCTTTTTAATGCAACAACTTTATCTGGTACGTTTACAAATATAAATTATAATACTTTTACTGAAATAGGTGCAGTAAATCCAGTATTTCCAAATAGAATTGACATTGGTGGTATCTCAACAACTATAACTGGTGTATTTAACAATATTAATGTTGTCACAAGACATAGTAATTACCCAGGTTTAAATATTTTTGGTATTGCTGGTGCTACTGTATCAGGTACATTTAAAAATATTAACGTAAATAACTTAGCTCAGATAAATGGTTTTGGTGGTAATGTTAATGACGGTGGTTTTAATACATCATCTGGTTATTTTGAAAACATATATTGTTTTGGTACAGCCGTTTCAATTGCAACTGAAACAGCTAGCGGTAGATTTTTAAATTGTATTATGACTTCATCATCTAATATTAATAGGTCTTTTGGTGGTGGTAGTTCTGGTAATGCGTCAGGTGAATTTATTAATTGTACAGCAATATCTACTGGTGGTGGTGCAAATGCTTCGTTTGGTGGTAATCAAGGTGGTTTTAATGGGTCAAATACAGCATCAGGTAGGTTTATAAATTGTATGGCTAGGTCAAATAGTGGTGCAATAACATCTTTTGGTGGTTTTTCACATGGTTCAGCTACTGGTATTTTTATTAATTGTGAAGCCACAACATCAAGTGGTTCAGAACAAAGAACTTTTGGTGGTTCAACCGCTAATGGTTTTTCAGGTACTGGATTAAGAATTAATAAAACAGGTCAATGGACAGCTAGAGTTTCTGGTTATGTTAGAGATAGTGAATTTATTGCTTTAGGTGCAAATCAAAGTGCAATAACACAAATACAAAATAATGCTAAATTAACTGGTATAAGAGCTATATCAACAGGTTCTGGTCTTAGTTTAAATGCAACAACAACTGTTAGTGCGTCAACTTATCTATGTGCTTTTAATACAACACCATTTTCTGGTATAACAAATTTTGTAACAACCCCTTATAATGTAATAGATGCAAATATTTAATAATATGGAACAATATAATTTTAACATTAATTTTTTTTATAGATATAATTGGGAAGCTTCAACTATTGATGGTGATTGGAAAATACCAGATGATGTTTTGGTAAAAATTGAAGAAGTTAGAAAAAATAACTGGCCATCACCAGAACCAGATAACTTTAAAAACATAAGTTTTGACATTTATTGGTATAATAATGAATATTCAGGTGTTCATAATTATAGAATAAATGGTGAACAAATGCAAAATAGATATGAAGGTTATTTAGAGTTGTAGAATATTTTTTTCCATTATTATAACTTTTGTTAAAAAATCAATATTTATAATAAAGAAATTATAAAAATAAATATTAAACGGAAAAAAATATGTCAACACAAGTATTCGTAAGTCCAGGTGTTTATACATCAGAAAAAGATTTAACCTTTATTACCAGACAAGTCGGTGTAACTACATTGGGCTTAGTTGGTGAAACGACTAAAGGACCTGCTTTTCAACCTATTTTTGTATCAAATTATGGTGAATTTCAATCATTTTTTGGTGGCTTAAATGCAACAAAAGTAAAAGATAATAACGCACCATTATATGAATTACCATATATAGCTAAATCTTATCTTTCTCAATCAAACCAATTATTCGTAACAAGAGTATTAGGGTTTTCAGGTTATGATGCTGGTCTAGCATGGGGTATAACATTAGATGCTGCTTTAGACCCAGCCAGTGTTACTATCACACAAACAGGTTCATCATATGCAACTTTAATTGAGTATACGGCAACAACTGCTGGTACAGTAACTAATGTTGTATCTAATGATACATTTGTTCAAACATTATATAATGATGGTTTATTAACTACCCAATTAGCATTTTTAGGTACAGCAACAACTGGTGCTACATCTACAATCGGACCAGTATATCAAAAAACTGGTAGTAATTTTAGTGGTGTATCATTTAATCTTTATGTTACAGCTGCTGGTAGTGCAACAACAACCACAAATACTGGTACAACCTCTGGTGTTACAGTATATTATTCTGGTACTGTATATTCTGGTGTAGAAAATCAATTAGTCGCTTTACTTCGTTCTAGAGGTACAATAAACGTTAATACTCAATTACCTTCTTTTGAAGTAACTGGTGCAACAGGTGTTATTTTTGACCCAACGTTTAGTGGTGCTACTACAGACCCACTTGGTACATTCTCATTAAGCGGTAATTCTACATTACAAGGTAATTTTAATTACAATGTTTCTATGGATAGAACACAAAGAAATTATTTACCTAAAGTATTGGGAAGAACAGCACAAGATGGTAAAACAGCTTTATTTGTTGAAGAATTGTATGATAATTTATTTAGAAATTTAAATACTGATGGTAAAATCAGAGGTATTAAACAATCTTTAATTAGTTACGATAGAGAATTCTATAATTATCTTAAAGAATACAGTCCAGCAGTTACACCTTATGTCGTATCTGAATTACGTGGTAATAAAGTATTAAGATTATTTAGATTCTGGACAATTTCTGATGGTAATGCTGCTAACGAGCAATTTAAAATCTCTATAACAAACATTAAACCAGATACAAGAGAATTTGATGTTGTTATCAGGTCTTTCTATGATACTGATGCAAATCCAGTTGTATTAGAAAGTTTCACACGTTGTACGATGGACCCAACTTCAGCAAATTATATTGCAAGAAGAATAGGTACATTAGATGGTGTTTATGTTTCTAATTCTGTATATGTTTTAGCTGAATTAGATGACACTTCAGATACTAGTGAAGCTTTCCCTGCTGGTTTTATTGGTTATCCAATACGTGATTACCAAGAAAATGGTAACACAACAGTTATTGACCCAGTATTAAGTTATAAAAAATCTTATGGTACTTTTGAAAATAAAAGAAGAGCTTTCTTAGGTATTTCAAATATTGTTGGTGTAGACGCTGACTTCTTTGATTACAAAGGTGTTCCTAACATTACTGGTGTTGATATTTGGACTGGTTTAACTAATGGTTTCCATATGGATATTGGTGCTACTGGTGCTACAATAGATAACGTTGTTGTAGTTATAAATAACAGTGGTGGTACATATAGTCCAGTGTTCTTATTTGACACTGGTGTGGCTCAATTTAGAACTGAAGCTGGTTTAATTGGTGGTCCATACGAAAAAGTATTTGCACGTAAGTTTACTTTAGTTCCTTATGGTGGTTTTGATGGTTGGGATGTTTACAGAACAAGAAGAAGTAATACTGATAGATTCTTAATTAACGGTGTTTATGGTTCTGCTGGTTTAACTAGTGGTGCGTTTTCTAATAGAACATTATCTAATGGTGATTTAGGTATAACTTCTGATTATTACGCTTACTTAGAAGGTATCTGGACATTTAGAAACCCTGAAGCTGTGAATGTTAACGTATTTGCAACACCAGGTATTGATAACTTTGATAACACTAATCTTGTTGAAGCAACAATTGAAATGGTTGAACAAGAAAGAGCAGATTCATTGTATATCATGACAACTCCTGATTACTATAATGAAACATTATTAACTGTTGATGATGTTGTTGATAACATAGGTGATATGTATGATAGTAACTACTCTTGTACTTATTGGCCATGGGTTCAAATAAATGACACTGAAAATAATGTTTTAATTTTCGTTCCACCTACAAGAGATGTTGTTAGAAATATCGCTTTAACTGATAACATTGCATTCCCTTGGTTTGCTGTTGCAGGTGTTCAGCGTGGTGATGTTGATGCTATTCAAGCAAGAACAAAATTAACATTATCTCAAAGAGATACACTTTATGAAAATAGAATTAACCCTATTGCAACATTCACAAGTGATGGTATTAAAATTTGGGGTAATAAAACAATGCAGGTTAAAGAAACTGCTCTTAATAGAATAAACGTTAGAAGACTTTTATTACAAGCAAGAAAACTTATATCTGCTGTTGCTATTAGATTATTGTTCGAACAAAATGATTCAGTGGTTAGAAACCAATTCTTAGCTCTTGTTAATCCAATATTGGATAACATTAGAAGTGAAAGAGGTTTAACTGATTTCCGTGTTGTTCTTTCAAATGACCCTGAAGATATTGATAGAAATCAATTATCTGGACAGATTTTCTTAAAACCAACCCGTTCACTAGAATTTATAAAAATTGAATTTGTGGTGATGAATACAGGAGCGTCTTTTGATAATATCTAATTTATATTAGTTAAAACGTAAAACAAAAAAGCTGTTAAGATAATTAACAGCTTTTTTGTTTTTTTTAATTAATTTATATATTTATAGATATAAAAAAAATTTTATAATATGAAAAATAGAATTAAGATTACAAAAGAACAAAAAGAAATGTTAGAAAATTTCTTATTAAATGAAGGTAAACATTTGGATGAAGGTTTAATGGATACAATTAAATACGGTTTGTCTAAATTAGGTAGATATAAAGTTGGTGGTAAAATTTTTGGTAGAGGTAAAATTGACCAAGAAGCTGGTGCTAAGATACAACAAATTATTGATAAAGCATCTAACACATTAATTAAAAATCTTAACGATAAAATTAAAGAAGAAAACCCACAATTCCCAAATAATAAAGACCCACAACAATTTTTATCAACTGTTATGTCAATAGCAGCTGTTTATGATTCTATTATTGATGCTACAACAAAAAATCCTAATGAAGAAGGATATCTATCTGTTGATGCAGCTAATGGTGTTATAAATGATTTAAGAGAATACGTTAAAAAATTCTTAGATATTGATTTAACAGCAGTATATTCAGTGGTTAATGAATCTGAACAAGATTTAATGAATGAAGAGTATGATATAACTGATGAGCAAATGGCTCAAATAGATGAAGAATTTGGTTTATCTGAACAAGAACCATCAGATGCTGGTAAGGTTTATGATGATAAAGCCGTTAGACAAAGTTTAGCTGCAAAAAGAGGTGGTGGTGATGATTTTGCTAGTACAAGAATGGACACTCTTAAATCAAATAGATTACCTTTAACATTAGCTGGTGTTGGTTCTTCTTTAGGTGCTTTTAGTTGGTTAGTTAATACAGAATGGTTTAAAAGTTTATTTCTTGAAATAACCAAAAACCCTTCTATTGAATATGTTAGACAAATAGTAAAAGAAAAATCTTCAATTTTTGCGTCAATAAAACCAGGTGAAGGTATGACACAAATAATGAATAGGGCTATGGGATTAAACTTAAGTCCAAATTCTTCACCACAAGATTTTGTAAATGCTGTAAAACAACTTGGTGGTGGTAATTTACAAGCTGGTATTGATGCATTATCAGCTAAAGGTGGTATATTTATGGACCCTGATAACGCTAAAAAAGTTCTTGAAGAAATTGCTAAAAACCCTAATAGTTATGGTAAAAATTTAGGTGAAATGTTCCAAGGTAGTTGGGCTGGAACAGGTAAAAGTGTTGGTGATTTATTGGTAACACAAACTGGTGGTGGTTTACAAGGTCTTGTTGTCAATGCTATAGTAAAAATGGTACCAACAATTGTTATGAAAACTGGTCTTAAGGTTGGTGCTGGTTATCTTGTTGCAAAAGGTTTAGGTGCTTTATTAGGACCTATTGGTGTTGGTTTAATAGCTACTGGTGCTTTGGTTAAACTTATGCGAATGAAAGGCCAAAAATCTTCAAGAGCTGCAACACTTAATGCGTTATATCAATCAATTAGAAATATTGAAGGTGGGGATGGTGTTATAAAACCAGATGAACCACCAATTTCTGTAGCTCAAGCTCAAGACCCGAAAAAAATATCACAAGATAGTGGTTCTACAGATGGTTTATTTAATGATTTAAAAAGTCTTTTTCAATTTATAGTTAATAATAGAGGTACAATGGGTACTGGTGCTAAATCACCTTCTAAATCTCAAAGTTCTTCAGCTAGAGATAGTTTAGGTGGTAGAACATATCAAGGTGGTCAAATAATGAAAGGTGGTAATAGAGCACAAGCTGGTGGGCAAACACAAAGTGGTAGAGAAAGATTTTTTGCTAATCAAAATTATGTAAGAGAAGGTGAAGAAATGTTATACGAAGGCAAATTTTTTAAAGATAAAAGAGTTATTACTTATTTATCAAAAAATTTAAAAGTTGACCAATTACAAAAATTTGAAGAGTTGTTAAAAAGAATAGAGTATGTTAGAAATACTTTAAGGAAAAGTTTAGCTAAAACAAATGATAATGTTATTAAGGGTTTCTTAAATCAATTAGATTCAAACCCTATTATGATGACAAATTTTGAAGCTTTAACTAATGCTAATCCTGACAATGAACAAGATATGAGACAACTTTTAACATTTATAAAAGAAACTTTAAATACAGTTTATTCTACGGATTATAAAACAGTTAGTAACGCTTTCTCAGGTAAAATAAAGAATTTAGACCCTAATAATCAATATACTAAAGATAATAGTATGGTTGGTAAAATGAAAGGTTTAGGTGGTGGTAATATAAATAAAATTGCAGAGGTTGAAGCTGGTTATGGTGCTTCAATGCCTAATAAATCATTTTCTAAAGATGCTCAAAGTAGAACAGCATTTAAAAAGAATTTGGCTAATTTCTTAAAAACATTAATTGGTCTTTTTCAATATCTATATAAATTAAAAACACAAGGTGGTAATAATCAACAACAACAACAAAAACAACAACAACCACAACAACAAGCTGGTGGTAACAATAACCAACAGGCTAATCGACCACAAATTTTTGAAAGGAAAGTTATTCCAAAAGAAGTTTTAATAGAAAATGAAATAGAAAAGATAAAGAAATTAATAAAATACTAAAAACAATAAAAACCTAACTTATGTTAGGTTTTTTTTTATTTACATAAAAATATAACTAATTATATTTAATATAAAGTAATTGTTATGAGTAAACTTAATGTAATACCTTCAAATGAAGATATGGAAGCAGCAAAAAGAAAAGCTGAAGAAGAAAAATATCATAGAGAAAAAATTGATGTAGCAAAAGAAATTTATGAAAACACTAAAAATTCAAATGAAGTAAATCAAAATTATGCTTCTGCTGTAGAGGCGATGATGAAAAGAACACAAGAACAATTAAATTTAAAGAATAACACTGGTGTTGTTGTTGAAGATAATTTAAGTGAGGTTAAAAAAGTAAATAAGGTTGTAGATACAACAATTAATCAAAATAAAGTAGAAAATAAAAATTATAATACAATTAAAACTAATATGACAACTAAAAACAAACCAGAAAATTATGGTGAATTACCATCAAATTTAAATTCACAAATTATAGAATTAAGTCAACCAGATTTTAATTCAGCATTTGATGTTATTCCATTACCATCTCAAGGTAAAGTATATCGAAATAGAAAACCAAATATTAAAGTTTCTTATATGACAACTGCTGATGAGAATATTTTGACGAGTCCTAATCTATTACAAAGCGGTGAGTTTTTAAAAATATTAATTAATAGAAAAATTTTAGATACCGAATTAAGATATGAAGATTTATTAATTGGTGATAGAAATGCTATTATGATTTGGTTAAGGGCAACTAGTTATGGTGAAATGTATCCTGTAACGTTACTAGATGAACTAGATGACCCATTTGATACTGAAGTTAATTTAAATGATTTAAAAATTAAAAAATTAGAAGTTGACCCTGACGATGAAGGTTTATTTACTTTTACATTACCAATTAGTAAATCAGTAATTAAATTTAAATTATTAACTTGTGGTGATGTTGATGTTATTGAACAAATTATAGCTAAAGAAAAAGAAGATAATGTGGCTGTTAATAATACAAACACATATACATTAGAAAAAATGATTGTTGAGATTGATGGTGATAGAGATAGAAATCTTATTTCAAATTTATCAAAATCAATGAGAATTGGTGATTCAAAAGCTTTATTAAAATATATATCTACGATTGAACCAGGTATTGATTTAAATATCAGTGTTCCGACTCCTAGAGGTGGGTCAATTGATACCTTTCTTCCACTTAACATCAAGTTTTTTTGGCCTGATGCCAGAATTTAAACCATCACTACTTGAGGAAATATTTATTTGTACACAACATTTAAAAGGTTTTACTTATTCTGATATTCTTAATTTACCAATTTATGAAAGAAGATATTATTTATCATTATTAACAAAACAAGCAAGACAACGTGAAGAACAATATGAAGAAATGAAAAATAAATCAAGCGGTAAAAGTGGTAGAACAACAAAAATAAGTGGTGAAGCACTAAAATCAAAATTAAAAAGCGGTGAAATACCAAATAATTAACCCAATTAATTTTGGGTTTTTTTATTTTTTCTATATTTATATTATATAATTAGCTTTATGAAAATAATAATCACTGAAAATCAATATAAAACACTTAAAAATAATTTGATAGAATCAACAGTTAAAGATTTTATATCAAAATTGAAAAAGAATGATGTCATAACATTTAAAATAGAAAACAAAGATGTTAAACTATCAGTTTTTGATTTAACAAAAAAAATTTTTAAAAACCAAAACCCAAAACACAAAGATAAGTTGTATTACATTGATGGTGTTATCAATGATAAATTAAGATTAAGAATTGCTGATACAGTTAAAGACAAATTTAAATTAAATAACCCTAAAATATGGGATATAGAAGAATTTAATATGATGTCACCAATTCAATTAGTTAGAGGTAGTAATGTTGTTGATACTATTGACGGACCTACAAATTCTAATCAACAAGGTAATCAACAAGGTAATCAACAAGGTGGTGAACAAGGTGGTGAACAAGGTGGTGAAAGTGTTAGTGCAGATAGTATAGATTATAATAAATTATTGGATGACCCATTATTAAGACAATCTTTTTATAAGGCACCTAATTTATTTGGTAGGTTATTTAATGTTATAAAAGGTAATAAAGCTAGAGAAGGTAAGGGTATAATTAAATTGGATGATTTAACACGTGATTTAAGAAATAGTATTAATTATAAACTTAAATCTGTTCCAAATAATAAAAATTTTATATCAAACAAAAATGCTGAATTTAAATATGATAATCAAAAATATACTGGTAAAGTAATAAATGATTATAAAGAAATTAAATTAGATACAAATAAATATATATTTACAATAATTAAAACATATAATGTTCGTGACAATACGTTTATAACAAAAGTTAGAGATAAAAGAACTGGTGAATTAGTTGATAATGATAACGACACTAATAATAACATATTAACAATGATACCTGGTTCTGGAGATAATTATGGTTATATTGTACCTAATAACTAATAAAATAAATAATTATGGCTGGAGAAAGAGAAAGAGAAAAACTTTTAGAACAATTAAGAGATGAAGCAGAGTTAGTAAGACGAATAAACGAAGATACTGGCGGTTATATTGAATTTGTAAAAAAGATTAAAGCTATTAAGAGTAATATAGCTTATTTAGAAAAACAAATATCAAAAGCTACTGGCGAACAAAAGGATATTTTAGAAGAAGAATTAAGGCAAGTAAAAGAATTAGAAGTAAGATATAAGCGCATAGCAAAAGAAACGTCTAATATAGTCAAAGCACAAGAATTTTCTGCATCAGCTCTACAAACGTCAAAAAATTTATTAGGTGGTATTACTAGCGCATATGGTAGTATAGTTTCTTATACACGATATTTAGCTGAAATAGACAAAAAAATTAAAATGTCTGCTTTAAACATGGGCATTTTAGATACACAAACAAAATCTTTTAGAAAGTCATTAGCTGATGCTGGTCGAATCACAAATGAATTTGGTATAAACCAAGGTCAATTAGCTGAGATGCAAGCGGCATACACTGAAGAAATGGGTAGAACAGTAATGTTAGGTAAAGATGGATTGGTGGCTATCGGTGCTATGGCTGCTGCAACTGGTTTAGGTGCTGAAGGTGCAGCTAAAATGGCTGCTGATTTTGAACTTATAGGTTATAGTGCTGAAAGAACTGGTGAATTTATTGACCAAACGATGAATGATTCTAGTAAAATGGGTTTAAATGCTAGTAAAGTTGTAAAAGCAATATCAAATAACATTAAATTATTAAATAAATATAATTTTAAAGGTGGTGTAGCTGGTTTAAAGAAAATGGCTGAAACAACAACAAGACTTGGTGTTGATATGAACTTTGCAACTGGTATGGCTGAAAAGTTATTTGATATTGAAGGTGCTGTTCAAATGTCTGCTCAATTGCAAGTTTTGGGTGGTTCATTTTCAAATTTGGCTGACCCATTTCATTTAATGTATATGGCAAGAAATGATGTTGCTGGATTAACTGAAGAAATAGGTAAAGCTGTTGAACAATCAGTCGAATTTAATAGTAAGACTGGTGAATTTGATATGTCAGGTCTTGAATTACATAGATTAAGAAAAATTGCTGAACAAACTGGTATCGCTTTTGAAGATTTGGTTACAGCTGGAAAAAACGCAAAAAAATTCAGTATGATAGAAGGCCAAGTTTCGTTTAGTATTGGTGATGAAGAAAAAGAATTTTTGATGAATACCGCTAAATTAGATAAAAACGGTAAAGCTTATATTGAAGTTAATGGTGAAAAGAAATTTTTAAGTGCACTTGGTAAATCAGGTAATGAATTTATTAAAAAACAAATGGAAGAAAAAAAATCATTAGCTGAAAGAGCTGAAAGTGCACAAACATTTGATGAAACAATAACTAATTTTATAAATGGTGTAAAAGAATTATTTTTACCCATTATGCCAGTTTTGGATGTTTTTGCTAAAGAATTAGTTAAAAGTTTTAAACCAGCAGTAGAAAAATTAGCATATTATCTTAAAAACGTAAAATTTGAAGACTATGCGAAAAAATTAGTTAGTTTTGCTGAAACAATTGGTGGGTATGTTAAATGGTTTATTGATAATCCAGGTTTGGGTATAGGAAGTGCAATTCTTGGTATAGGTTTACTTGAAGGGGCTAAATGGTTTGCATCTGGTTTATCTTTTGGTGCTGGTTTTAATTTAGCTACAATGAAAAATCTTGGACCTATGATACAAGGTGCATTTTCTTTTGTTAAGCCTTTATTGGGTGGTTTAACTAGACTTGCTGGTACGTTAGCAGGTATAGCGGCAATACTCGGTGCAGCTAAAGATATATTTGATTTTGCGAGTGATGAAAAAACTAGAAACACAGGATTTGGTGGTTTTTTTGAGTCATTTGGAGGTTCAGGTATGTCATTACTTGAAAGTGTGGGTGAGGATAGTTTCAACCCTCTTAAATATGTAAATAAGAAAATCGGGTTAAGTGTTGAAAACATGGGTACAGACAATTTAGCTAATGCTAGAGCAATTTATAGAAAAAAATACCCTAATGCACCAACTGTTATACCTAATAAAGATTTATTTTCAGACATTAGGGGTAATCCAAATGATTATACGAGTGATATTGTTGATGATGCAAGTGATGTTACTATTAATGATGGTATAATAAAATTTAACCCAAAAGATAAATTTATGAAGTTAAATGACGCTACTATGATTGCTGGAACAGATGCTGGTGGTAATAGAGCATTAGCTGAAGCTATGAATAGTAATGGTAATATGATACATAGATTTGATGAATTAAAAATTAGTGGTGATATTAAAATATCTTTACCTGGTGGAAATAATATATCAACTGGATTAATAAGTGACCCAACATTCATTAAAAATATGACAAGATTGGTTAATATTCAAATTTCTGAGAATATTAACGGTAAATTATAATGATAATTATTGAAAAATAGTTAATTTTTTTATAAAAAAACTTGATTTTGTCAGAAAAAATCAGTATATTTGTTTATATATATAAATAATAATAAATAATATATAATATATAATATTAATAATATATAATATATAATATTAATAATAATAAATAATTTATATAAAAAATATAAAAACAATCTATTTATTATTAAATAAATAATAATATTATAATATTATATAAATGCCAATTTTTTATAATACATCTGAACCAACACCAGGTAATAAAAATACCATAACAGATATTGCTACTAATTTTGGTATTAGAGATTTTTTATTAAATAAAAAATTACAACCAAGATACCCACAAATATCAACAAATGTTAATGGTTCACCAAGAATAGGTGAACCTGTATTAGATACTGTAGTTGGTACTAATTCAAATATAACACCTGATTTTTCACCTATTGAAGAATATAGTGCCAATAATGCACAAGATAGTTTTGGTAGAAATACATTTAGACCAGACCAAGATACAAGAACAAATCCTTATGTAACGGTAGATTATATTCAAGATATAAATAATCCACAATTTGGTGATGCTGAATGGCCACATGGTACGCAACAATACCCTGAATCAGCAACAGATGAGGTTAGTCAATATGGTATTATAGGTAAAACAAATAACGCTGGTTATAGAGAGTTTAATACGGCAAAGAATGAATATTTGGATGCGTCTGAACAAACAGATGCTCAAATCCAAACAGAGTCACAAATAACTAAACAAATAAATGGTTATTTAAATGAATACGGTGCTTTAAATTTAGGACAAGGAGGTGCTGTTCAAGCTTCTAATGTTATTGGTAGTTTATTGAATGGCCAAGGATTAGGTTTTTCAAATGAAGGGTTAGTAACAAATTTTGATTTAAGGTCAACATTAGCTGGTAGAGCATTGGGATTGACAGGTGTATTAAATGATACTGAATTAGGTATTATTGGTGCACAACAACTTGCAGTTGCATTAGGAAATAACGCAGCGTTTAATGTTCAACAAGAGATATTAGGTAGTTTAAATGTTGGTGAAAATATATTAAATTTAATAAAAGAAGGTACATCACCAGTATTTAGACCTAACTATAAGATTACTGTACCTGGTGATACATTAGGTAGAGTAGCTGATTATACATCAAGAATATTAGGATTTACTTTACCTAAAAGTTATCTACAAGATAGCGGCTCTATTTTTCAATATGAAAACGGTAATAGCGAAAATATAGCAAGAGCTAATGCTATGTTAGATAACACTGGTAAAGGTCAGATAAAAGCCTTAATAACAAACGTTAACGGTAGTTTGCAAGGTATATATGGTATTGATAACCCTAGTTTAGCGACATTTAGAAGTGGTTATGCTGCTGGTTATACTAATGATAGAGATATTAAATCAAATGACTATAATATATACGCTTATTATAATGGTAATGGTACATTAATAAATCCTTTAAGTATTAATGATAGAATAATACCAGATTTAAATTATAATAAACGAAAAATAGATGAATATGGTTTTTATGGTTTTGAAGATGTTTTACCTAATATAACGAAATATAATGGTAGAACACCTAAAACAACAACATTTACTTGGGTAAGTGATAACCAAAGTCAAGACACACCATCTCCATTACAAACAGGACCATTAAATAGAGTAAATGATAGCACAACAACAATACCTTTTTTACCTGTTTCTAATGTTTTCCCAGATGAGTATAATGGTAAGAATTTAAAGAAAACATTATTAAAAAAGACACAAAAATTATTTAATAGTTCTAGTAATAGAAATATAGTGTCTGTTAAAGGTGATACAGAATTAAGAGATTCAACTCAAATAAGTACAGCTAATGGTAATGCCACGTCTAAGGGTAGTGCTGTGCTAAAAAGTGGTCAATTCACTAATTATACGTTTAATGGTGTTGGTGGTAGTGCTGATGATATATTTTGTAGGAGTTGGGTTGCAACTAATAGATATGATAGTATAGGTAATTTAATCAGAAGAAGTGCATTACTTAAAGATAATATGCCTTATAGAAATGATAAATTCAATCCTAATTTATCTGTGTTAGAAGATACTGGATTTGTTAAGATAGCACCATATACAAGTGATTTTGACCAAAATGGACCTATCATAACAAGAAAAGCTAATGTTAAAAATTATATGTTTTCTATTGAAAATTTAGCTTGGAATGATAATTATCCTGATTTACCTGCTGGTGAAAGAGGACCAGGTGACACAACAACAAATAGAAAAGGTAGAATAATGTGGTTTCCACCATATGATATTAATTTTTCTGAAAGTGTATCAGTTCAATGGGAATCAACAAATTTTATCGGGAGAGGCGAACCAATATATACATATAATAATACAGAAAGAACAGGTACATTATCATTTTCTATTATAGTTGACCATCCTACATATGCTAATGCGTTTAAAAATAAAAATAACAGACCTGATGATAATTATATAGCGTCATTTTTTGCTGGTTGTTGTATTTTACCTGATGAAACATTAACTAATGAATTAATAGCAACAAAAATAAGAGAAAAAATAACACAAAAAACAGAACAAACTCAAAATAGTTCAGCAACATCAGAAGAACAAAAAACAGCTAGTGAAGAAAAAGTACCAATGAATTCATTTAAAATTTATTTTCCTAATGACTATCCTAGTCAAAATGATATAAATGTTTCAGTTGATAAGATTTTAAATGGTGGCATTGGTAGTACAACAAACAAATATGAATCTGGGTTTAATTTAAATACACCAATAGATTATACTATTAATGCAGCTGGTGTGGAAGGATATCCACCAGGTGTTAATGACCCGACTTCAAAATGGGGTGGTATAGGTAATTTTGATGGTGGTTATACATCAAACACAGATTTTACGGATAAAACTAATTTTGGTTTAAATGGTGTAAACCAAAAATTATCTATTGATGGTAAACCATATACGTTGCAAGACCCTAATTTTTTTACAGATTTAAAAAAACATTTAGATGATAAATGTAAAACTTGCACTATAACAATTCAAGGATTTGCAACAATACAAGGTGGTGTTGATAAAGAAAAAGGCAATAGAGACCAAACAGAATTAACTAATTATAGGTCTCAAGCGGTTGAATATTATTTAAAAAATACTGTAGGTATAACTAACGATATTAAAATTATAAGTGGTCAAGTAGTTGAAAGTGAAAGCTGTAAACCAAAAATAACTCCAACCAACTTAAACCCAACCAGACCAGATGCTAAAGCCTGTAAAGAAGGTAGATATGTAACAATTACTTTCAACACAAACCCAGAAAAGGCATCAGAAGAAGTTAAACCAGATAACACAACAACAACAACAACAACAATAACTGAAACTATAAAAGATACTGATGGTAGATATAATTTTTACAATGAACTTAATTTCTTTGAAAAGTTAGAAAAAGGTGATTGTAATAATGAAGGTGGTTCGTTTATTTTTGATAGTTTTAGAGAAAAGATAAAATATTTTCATCCAGCGTTCCATTCAACAACACCAGAAGGTTTAAATTCTAGGTTAACATTTTTACATCAATGCACTAGACAAGGGGCGACAAAAGAAGAACAAGGAGCTGATAACTTAGCTTTTGGTAGAGCACCTATATGTATATTAAGAATTGGTGATTTCTTTCACACAAAAATAGCTATTGATAGTTTAAGTATTGATTATGAACCATTAGTTTGGGATTTAAACCCAGAAGGTATTGGTGTTCAACCAATGATTGCAAAAGTTACATTAGGTCTTAAGATTATTGGTGGTTCATCATTAAATGGTCCTTTAAATAAATTACAAAACGCATTATCTTTTAATTATTATGCAAATACTGAAGTTTATGACCCAAGGGCTGATTACATAGAAATTGATACTAGTGGAAATGGTACGATTAAGAATGGTATTAAAAATGCAAATGATTCATTTGAACCATTTTCTACTACAGATGATAAATTTAAGGGTGGTAGTGGCAGTGGTAGTGATATTGGTAAATCTTTAAGTTATAACCCATCAAATCAAACTCAAGAAGCTGATAAACAACTTAATGGAGAAGTACCATCACAATCAGGTACAACAAGTGAACCTAAAATAACAAGGATACAAGAAGCTGATTGGCTTATTGAACAATCCAATATAACTAATTTATTAGTTAAAATAAAATTAGAAAGTCAAAATATATTTGATGCTAATGGTAATTTTGTTACTGGAATGAATGACGATAAATTTAATAAATTAATAAAAAAAGGTGTTAATATAACAATAAATGAAGAAATAACTTATCCAGACCCAAATCAAATAACAATTTTTGGTGAACAAGAAACAAATATAACTGATATTAAAACAATTTATAGTAATGTATTCACAGATAGTGAAAATATAAAAAAAATATTGTTAAATGGTAATATAATAGAAATAATAAATAAGGATACATTAGAAAATAATTATAAAAAAGATTATAAACTTATAGTAAAATATAATAATAATAATATAGGTAATAAAAATTTAACTAACCCATTTTTAAACTTAAAATAATGGCACAATATTTTGATAGATATTCAGACTTTAAGATTGGTGATAATATCATAAAACCAGTACCTGGTATTGTAATCCCAGAAGACCCTAATGATAAATATGCTTTATATAAAAAAGGCAATACAAGACTTGACAATGTTAGTAATGAGTATTATAATAATCCTTATAGCGGTTGGTTAATTTTGTTAGCTAATCCACAATTTGGTGGGTTAGAATTTAATATACCAGATATGACAGTATTAAGGATTCCTTTTCCATATAGTTCTGGTTTATCTAGGTATGTAACACAAGTTAATAACCATAAAACATTGTATGGCATCTGAATCTATTAATAAAAATAAAACTGGTTGTTCTGTAAATGGAATAACAATAATTGACCCTAATGATGGTAGAGATTTTTTGGATTCAACTAATAATGTTCCTATTCAAAATGAAGAATTAAACATATCAGTTCAGTTAAGAACTACTACAAGAGGTAGAACAATTTTCAGAGCGTCAGGACAACAACAAACAACTGAAGAGACAGGTGGTGTCACTATTTCATTTATTGGTGATGATAGTATAGAAAGTAAAAATAAATCATTAACGACAAACTATACATTATTAACAACATCATTTGATAATAATGAAAGAGATAATGATGAAAATTTTGGTATAACTGATATTAATATTGAATTCGATACTTCTTACCATCCTATGGTAACAATTAACTTTGTTGATATTAGAGGTAGTGCTATATTTCAAAATGATTATCAATTAAATAAGAACAAATATCGTGTATTATTTGATTTTCCATATCCATTATATGAATTAACTATTAAAGGTTATTTTGGTAAACCTGTTAAATATTGTCTACACATGACAAATTTTTCTTCTAAATTTAATTCACAAACAGGTAATTTTGAAATAACGGCTAAATTTATTGGTTATACTTATGCAATGTTAGCTGATATGTTACTAGGTTATTTATCGGTTATTAATTATACTGATTTAGGTAAAGAAGAATATAAAAACAGTAATATACCAACAATTGATGAATTTATAAAACAAGTACAAGATTTTAATAATGACCTAACTAAATTATCGCAAAACACTGAAGCTTCAAAAACAAAAGAAAAATTAGAAGATTGTGAAAATATAATAAATCAAATTAAAGACCAAATAACTACTTTAGGTTCAACAGTAGAAACAACTTTTGTTGTTGAAGATAAAAAACCTAATAACACCAACGATTTATTGGATTTTTATAAAATAATATTATCTGGTAATGATGATAAAACACAAATAGATATATATAATAACTCAATTAAAGATTTAATAAATACTTTTAATACCGATAACACAATAAAATTAAATGAAAATCTTTTATCCTTAGAATTTAGTAAAAAAATAACGATAAACGATATTAAAAATGGTGCTATAAGTTTTGGTCCTATTACTAGTTCATCAATAGAAGTAAAAAAACAAGAACTTATTGATTTAATTAAAAATAAATCAACATTAACAGACACTCAAGAATTTTTTTATATTGATACAAGAGTAGCAATAAGTGCTTTAAATGAAATAACATCAGAAATAAATTTAGCTAAAGATAAAAATACGATAGAGTTTAATCAACAAATAGAAAACTTAGCAAGTAATTCAAATTTTACACCTACTATAAAATATGTTACATCAATTTTCACTAAAGCTATTGAAACTTTTTTAAAAGTTATTTTTAAAGTTTCAGTTAGTGCTGAAAAAAACCAAGAAAGAAAAAATATATTAAAAGAAACTTTTTCTAGTGATTACTACAAAAATGATTATAGTAACAACGATAATAAAAATAATAATTATTATCCTTGGCCTTCTTATTTTGAAAAAGGTACTAACCAAGGTGATTCATATGTTGAAAAATATTTAGGGTCAGCTCAAAACATAAAAGGTAATAATGAAAGTAAAATAGATGAGTTATTATTTGTTGAAAATTTATTACAAGCGTTTATAGAGAGAGAGAAACAAAAAAGGCTTGAAGAAATAGCAACTTCTAATTTAGAAAAAAATTGGATACCTGTTAATCCAGCTGACACTATATTATTTGGTGTTGATAAAACACCTTATTCTAGATTGGACACACAATCAAATGATTTTGCTTCATTAAAAACATTACTTTTAATGCGAGCTATAACTTTTTTAGGTTATAGTAACAATGAAACTAATTTAACAAATGATGAAATAACAAAAATGGCTGAAGCTGAGGCTAGTTTGTTAAGTGAAATCCAAGATAAACAATTGATTATAGCATTAATAAATGATTTAGCAACCCCTAATACATTTATAACAAATACAAAAGGTACATTTGGTTTTAATAAACCTATTATTGTTGATGACGGTCAAAATTATAAATATGATTTTATACAATATCGTGATGCAAATGATTCACCATATAAAGTATTACCAATACAAAATGATTTTAACCCTAATGAAACAACTTCATTTACAAAATGGCCATCACCAAAAAAACAAAGCAGTGAAATAATAAAAGATTTAAATGTTAAATCAGAAACTAGCGTTTTTTTAACTAATTATAGTGCTGAAAATAGTTTATTAAAAGGTTTAAATGGTGGTGTTTATATTAAGATATTTAATTTAGATGATTTTTATAATCAAGCAAATTTAAAAGAATTAAAATATGAAGTTCCAACTGATAATGTTATTTCTTTATCTGGGTTAAAAGATTCAAGTGCAAATAGTGCTGGACTTAATTCTTTTGGTGGTAGTTATGGTATTCAAGAATTTGTTAAAATGAATTTTGATGATGAAAATTTGGGTGAATCAGATTTAAAATATATGTTTTATCATTCAAATAGTTTTAACTCAATTTGTAAACCTAGAACTAATGATGATAAAAGTCCTTATGATTTAAGTAATAATGTTATACCAATAGTAACTGATTATTCTGATATAGTAACTGCAAAACAAAACACACCAATGTATAAAGATGATAAATCATTTGGTAAAATAAGGAACTTTTTAATTGAAAATGAAACTGATATAACATATCCTTTTGTAAAACAAATTTTTAGAGGTGAAGATGGTGTACGTGTAAATAATCCTATTAGTTTGTTTATAAACGCTTTTTCTAATTATTATGGTTTTAGTTTATTTGGTTCTTCTTTTTATTATTCACAAGAAGACACAACACCATATAGAAAAATAGTTGGTAATTATAGCAAGGCATTATTATTTTTAAATACATTACCTTTCACTTATTATAAAGAAGGTGTTTTTCAAGACACAATAAATATATTCACAACCGAAGTTTTAAATCTTTTTAATAAAAAAGCTTCTTTTATACATGTACCAAAACTTTGGTGTGCTTTTATAGGTGGTTTAATTTGGAGAAATGATAAATCACTTTATACTTTAGACAATAATCTAAGAATAGTTGGTGGTGGTTCTGGTAGTATAGACCCAATAAATTGGTCAGAGTTATTTAGTCAAGGTGATGTTTGGACACCTAATAGAAACGATTTATTTAGTATTATAGTACTCAATAAATTTGTTCCATTAATTTCAAACATAACATTTAAAAAAGATTATGATGAAATATTAGAATCATTACCAGCTCAAGTTAAAGAAGAATTTAAAAAAATTTTTTTTGATTTTGTTAATAACGATTGGCAAGATTTTAAAACAAAATTAGAAATACATAATGGTGATGTGGTAACGTTTAAATCAAAAGTAGATTTGTTAACAACACTAACAAATGTTAGCAAAACAACATTAGAAAAAACATTCAATCTAACATATTATAACAATATTATAATTAATAATGTAGAACAAAATACTAAATATTTTATAGAACTAGAATTAAAAGGTAAATATAATACAATTATTAATGGAGAAACAACACCAGTAACTCTTATTATTGATGGGTTAAAGGAAGAAGTTGTTATTGCTAACACTAGTTATAAAATATGGTTAGACCCAAAATTAGCTAATACTAGATATTCTGAAATAACATCTAAAAAAGAAAATTTAGAATTATATATAAAAACAATATATGATTTATTAAATGTAAAAAAAGAAGAATTAGCTAATGAAGATAAACAAGCACTACAAAAAACTTTTGGTACGGCTGATTTAAATATAATTAAGTTAAATTTATATAAATTTTGTAAAAACATAAATGATAAATGGGTTACAAGTTCTGAAGATGAAAATAAAATAATTTATAAATGTACTGGTGATTATGCATCATTTAATAAAACTAATGGTGCGACATTATTAGATAGTTTTAGATTTGTTTCTAGAAGTTTTAGAGATATTGGTGATGTTTTTTATATAAACCCTTCTGAAATACCAAACACTATAAACACAAACCCTAATATAAGTTTTTATAATTTTTATGCTAAGTTATTAACTGATAATAATTTTGATTTTATACCATTACCAACATTTATAAATTATCGTGATGAAGAAGAATTAAAATCGGTTTTTAAAACGTTTCCAGATTGGTATGATAAAACACCAACATGTGGACCAACATTTATTTGTATTTATTCTGGAGAAAAGTCTAGAGCGTTAGATTTAAGTGATTCGGCTAATTTAAAAAATGATGGTTTTGATTTTATATGTCCATCAAATAATAGTACTATACCATCAGATTTTGATAACACTGGAACTGAAAATGGTTTAGCTGTTTTTAAAGTTAATTATAGCCAACAAAATCAAAGTATATTTACAGATATTGAATTAGACCAAAGCGAATTTAAAGAAACTGATGAATCACTTAGAACTACTTCAGATTTGGTCGATAATAAATCTGAAAATAATAGAACATTTATTGGACAAAATTTATATAACGTATATAATGTTAGAAGTTATTCCGCAAAAGTAAGCATGTTAGGTAACCCTATGATACAACCAATGATGTATTTTCAATTAAATAATATACCAATGTTTCATGGTGCTTATTTAATAACAAATGTATCACATAATATAAAACCTAATTACATGACAACATCATTTACTGGTCAAAGAATTAAATATTCTCAATTACCTCTAGTTGATAGACAATCTTTATTTGTAAATATAAGTAAAGCGTTAGGTTATAGTACACCAAGTGAGTTTATAAGTAATAGCAGTGCAGGTGAATCTGGTGCAATACCAGAAAAAGATTTAGGGTTCGATGACCCTATAAGAAGTTATATACGCTTAGGTAGAGGTGTTAATTTATTTCATGAAAAAGGTGATGTACATAAAGGTATTGATATACCAGCTAAAAAGGGTTCCGATTTGTATGCTATCTATAATGGTACAATAGAGAAAATAGCATATCAAGGGTCTGGTTCAGGGTATGGTCTTTATTTAATTATAAACCATGGTTTATTAAGTGATGGTTTTTATTATAAATCATTATATGGTCATTTATCAGATATAGAATCAAATATAGTTGCTAATGTATCAAATAATAATTTAACACAAGATTTAAAAACAAAAATTTTAAGTAAATATTGGAATCCAGGTATAAATGTTATTAAAAATCAAATAATAGCAAAAAGTGGTGGTGATGATAATAATCCATCATATTTAGGTGGTGATTTAAAACTACCTATGGAAGGAGAATCAAGTGGTGCGCATTTACATTTTGAGATAAGACGAGGACAACAACAAGGTTTTGAATTTTTTAGTGGTGAAGTAGTAAATGTTGATACTTGTTTACCTTTAGGTAGAAAAAAACCAGAAGTAATTGGTGATATAGCAATTTTACCAGCACAAACATTACCAAGTATTGGAGATAAACAAATAAAAATATAAAATTTTATGACAAATTACGAAAAAGCTTTCTTAGATTTATTGTCTTATTGTGAGGGAACATATGGTAAAAGTAAAAATGGTTACGATGTTTTATATTCAGCAAAACCCAGTGAGTTAAGAGTAATAAATAATTGGACTGAAGATACAACAATTATACATGGTAAAGAAAAATGGAAAGTCGCTATAAACAAAGATAAAACATTATTCACTACAGCCGCTGGTAGGTATCAATTTATTGGGTCAACTTGGGAAGAAATGAATAATAAAATAAACGCACCTATGACTAAAGTAAATCAAGATAATGCAGCGTTAAAATTAATTAAAAGAATATTAGGTCAAAATTTTGATTTTAACATTACTAATGAAGCTGAAATGACTGAAGTAAGCAATAAATTAAAAACTACTTGGACTTCTTTAAATAAATTTAAACCTGATAAAACATTATTATTATATAAACAAGCTTATTACAAATATAATTAATAAAAATAGTATATTTGTAGTATGAAAATAGCAAATATAGTTTCTACTTCGAATATTTCATTACCTGAACAATTTAATATTGTTTCATCAATAGATGACATAATAGATAACCTACCAACACTTATTGTTGGATATGATTTAACAAAAAAATTGTTTAAAGACTTTGATATATTAAACAGAGAAATCAAACCTAATTTATATTGGACAGTTAAAAAAACAGAAGATAGAGATAAATTCCAAGACGATTTGAATTGGTTTCAACATAAGTTATATAACGAATTAATAACAAATGTTAAATATATCATTATAGACCCAATACAACAAAATAAAAAAACAATTAAAAAGATAATCAATAAAATATATTCACTAAATAATATTATATCATATGAAAAAAATAATATGATTTATATATATTCAGATAACTTAATATTCGGTGTTGATTTAAATCTATTAAAATACATAGGTATAAATATAAATAAAATAAAACAAAAAATAAAAAATATTAGTAATACCTACTTAATAGGTAATGATATTATTTCACAATATAAACAATATATAGAATATATTAACAATAATGTAAAATATATACCATTTTTATATTTCATTTTTAATAAAGTAGAAGATAAATTAAACTTTTTTTATAAAACATAATATTTATTAGTATAATAAATTTATATTATGGAAAATAATACTAATAATCAGAACAACAAAAAAGATTTAAACAAAGCTCTTGATTTAATGATTGATGAAAACAATCAAGACCCTAATTTAGACTGTTCCTCTGGCGTATGCGTTATTAAAGGTGATAAAAGCATCGTAGAAAGAATTAATAAAAAAATAATTACTGAAGATGGTAGACAACTATTGATTTGATATGAAAAAAAATATTAACAAACAACTATTAAACGAAGAACTTAAAAGATTTAAGTTATTATTAGAATATGACTTTTATAATGAAGAAAAAGATGAAAAAGATGTTATATTAGGCTCATTATCAGAACAAGACGAAGAACCAGAACCAGGTGCTGAAGCAACTCCAGAACAACCTGCTGACACTGGTGCTGAAGAAACTCCAGAACAACCTATTGATGCTGGTGCTGATATGGGAACAGAACAACCTACTGATATGGCTGGTGATATGGGTGCTGATATGGGTATGGAACAACCTGCTGACATGGGTGGTGGAGAAGAAGATGTTGAAATAGATGTCACAGAATTAGTTAAAGGCTCTGAAGAAGCTAAAAGGTCAGCAGAAGAAGCAACAAGAAATACTGAAACCTTAATAAGTAAATTGGCTGATTTGGAAAGTAGATTGGCAAAAATGGATAACATAACCAATAAAATCGATGACTTAGAAAGAGAAATGGTTAAAAGAAACCCAACACCAGTTGAAAAATTAGAATTAAGGTCTTTAAGCTCTTTCCCATATAATCAAAAATTAACTGATTTTTGGGGTCAAAAACACGATGGTTATGAAGTCACTAGTGACACTAATAAAGAATATACATTAACTACTGATGATATTAATTATGATTATAGCGACAACAACATAAGACAATCGTTTAGTGTTGACGATAATTCATACGAAGAAGAAGATATTTAAAAAAAATATTTAAAATACTTGATAAACGTGTTTTAATTTAGTATATTTGTAAATATAGGTTAGTAAATAACGTTAAATTTTAAATATATTAAAAATGAGTAAAACAAGTGAAAACAGCTTAGAAGCAATTCTGGCACAGTACGAAAAAAACAGTAAACCACTGTACGAAAAGAAAAGTGAGAAAGTTTATGACTTAAAAAACTATTTCTCTACTTACATTAAAGAAGGTGTTAAGTCAGCAACAAAAACTATTAGGGTTTTACCATCTGAAAATGGTTCACCATTTACTGAAGTTTGGGGTCATAAAATCCAAGTTAATGGAGAATGGAAAACATTTGCTTGCTTAAAACACGAAAGAGAAGAACCTTGCCCTTTTTGTGAAGCACGTGAAGCCTTATTAGAAACAGGTACAGAAACAGACAAAGAACTTTCTAAAAACTATAAAGCAAGACTTATGTATGTTGTTAAAGTTATCGATAGAGATAACGAACAAGATGGTGTTAAGTTCTGGAGATTTAATCATGATTATAGAAAAGAAGGTATCTATGATAAAATCATTGGTGCTATGAATGCACTTAAAAAGAATAAAGATATTACAGACGTTGAAAATGGTAGAGACCTTGTGGTAACTATTAATAGAAACCAAAATAACGCTATCGTTGTATCCGCAATTGCAGCTGGCGACCCATCACCATTGAGCGAAGATTCAGCAGAAGCTGAACTTTGGTTGTCAGATACCAGAACATGGGAAGATGTGTATGCTGTTAAGAATTATGATTATCTTGAAATCATTGTAAAAGGTGGTACACCAGCTTGGGATTCTAACCAAAACAAATATGTTGATAAAGATTCGTTGACTTCCACTGAAGAAGAATCAGTTGAATTAAATGGAGAAATCAATACAAGTTTGGAAACAGTTAAATCTAACATGTTGGCAAGTAAATCAAAACCATCAACAAAAATTGAAGAACCTTCTGAAGAAGAAGATGAAGATGATGACCTTCCATTTTAATATAAAAAATGTTTAACAAAATAAAAAGGGGTAGTTAAAACTATCCCTTTTTATTAAAAAAATAAATAAAGTAAATAAATAAAAATAGATATATGGCAAAAAAACCACAAAAAGAAATTGAAAAAAAAGAATTTGATTTAGAAGCATTTAAAAAACAAATGGGTCTTGATTTTAATGTAAAAGAAAAAGAATTAGCATGGATTCCAATGTCTGAAGCATTTCATGAAGCTGTTAAAGTTCCAGGTATCCCTATTGGGTATTTCACATCATTTAGAGGATATTCAAACACTGGTAAATCAACAGCTATAATTGAAACGATAGTTGGCTGTCAAAAATTAGGTATTTTACCGATTATATATGATACAGAAACTAATTTTAATTGGGAACACGCTAGAAATATTGGTATTGATTATAGTATTGTTTATGATGAAGAAACAAATAAAGAAAAATATGTTGGTGATTTTATTTACATTTCTGGTTATGATTTAGTAACTATGTACGCAAATTACGACCACCAACATAGTAAAATGGGTACAAAACCATTAAGAGATGAACCAGTTGTTGAAGATATTGCTTTACATATGCATTCTATATTGGATGCACAAAAAAATGGTAGCTTACAAAAAAATGTTTGTTTCTTATGGGATTCTGTTGGTAGCGTTAATTGTTTTAAATCTGCAACATCAAAAACAAGCAATAATCAGTGGACAGCAGGTGCGTTAGCTAATTCTTTTAAAAGTTTAATTAACTATAGAATACCATCAACAAGACGTGAAACTTCAGAGTATACTGCTACATTTGCTGTAGTTCAACAAATATGGTTAGATAATGAAAATAAAGTCATTAAACATAAAGGCGGTGAAGCGTTTTTCTATTCCCCAAGATTAATTTTCCATTTTGGCGGTATTTTAACACATTCAACAGAAAAATTAAAAGCAACACTAAATGGTGAAGAATATCAGTTTGGTGTTGAAACTAAAATTAGATGTGAAAAAAACCAAGTTAACGGTATTGAGCAAAAAGGTAGATTAGCATCAACACCACATGGTTATTGGAACCCAGATAGATTAAACGAATATAAAGAAATTCATAAAGAGTATATTAAAACCCGTTTAAATACTGAATATGATGACTTTATCATCGAAAAAGAAGAAAGTAATTTAAGCGATAACGATTTCAAAGCGTAATTGTGAATAGAAGACCACCAAAAAACGGAGAAAATAAAATAAAAAAAACAAATACATTACTTATAGATGGTAATGCTTTATTTAAATTCTCATATCTTGGTGCTAAGAATGAGTATAACACAAACGGTGAACACATCGGTGGGTTATACTCATTTTTAGTTATTATGAGAAAATTATTGAATGAAGATTTATACCATAAAGTATTTGTTTTTTGGGACGGTAAACTTAGCGGTAAGTTAAGATATGAAATATATAAACCATACAAAAGTTCTAGAGGTAAAGACTATGAAAATGGTACACACCCAATAGACTTAGCTGAACTAGAACAAAGAAAAAAGATATGGGATTATCTAAATGCATTAAACGTTAGACAATTAACAGATGAAATCGTAGAAAGTGATGATTTTATAGGTTATTATTGTCTAAACAAAAAAGAAAATGAAACTATCACCATAGCATCAACAGACAGAGATTTTTTACAGCTGATTTCCAATGATATAAAAATTTATTTTCTTGATTTAAGACAATATGTTGAAATTAGTAATTATTCTTCGTATTTTTGTTATATACAAGAAAACGCAATGTTATTGAAAACAATACTTGGAGATAATAGTGATACGATAAAAGGTATTAAAGGATTGCGTGAAAAAACATTATTAAAATTAATCCCTGAGTTGAATGAAAGAAAATTAACTATTGATGAAGTAATTGAATTGGCTAACGCTAGACAAAACCAACGTTTATCTGAAAAGAAAAAACCACTTAAAGTATTAAATAATATAATAAATAAAGTTACTGATGGGGTTCAAAAAGAAAACATTTACGAGATAAATGAAAGATTGGTTAATTTAAAAAAACCTATGATTACTGAAAAAGCCATGGATGAATTAAATGAACTAATAAACGGTAACTTTGATTATACTGATTTTTCACTTAAAACAATATTGGGTTTGATGAAAAGAGATGGATTAGATAAAGCAATGGGTGCATCAAGATATGACGATTTTCTAATACCATTTAAAAAATTAGCGAATCGTGATTGTAATATGAATTAAATTTAAATAAATAAATAAAATGAAAAAAGAAGAAGCAAAAAAAATTGAACAAGAAAGATTTGAGTTCGTACTCTACATCAATGACAACATTATTTGTCAACGTTATTTTCCAATAAATAACTTTAATCCTAATTCAGTAAAGTCTTATGAGATTAAAGAATTAATGGATAATATTTGTGGTATGAATAATGGTCAATATGGGAGTATGGGTATTATCCCAACATATCTTAAGAATAAAACAATCGAATTTATGTTGGCCAACTCTCATTATTTTATGAATCAATCTGAACAGGCTGTTAAACAACCTTCAGATAAAGAAGATAATTTCAGTTTTGAAATTAAAATAGATAGAAAAACAGTTGCTAAATCTATTTTTTCTGGAACATCATTCCACCAAAAATTTAGATACGCTGTTGATATTAAAGAAATCATCCCAGATATTATCTCTGAGATTAGAAGTAAACTAAGCAAAAAAAACTATACCAAGACGTATCTTAATATTAGCATTTAATATTTATAACAAATAATTTAAATATAAATGAATGATAGTATAAATAAAGAAGCAACTTTAGATTACTTAGGTGTTAAATATGAAGAGAAACTTATTAATCAAATAATCGTAGACCAAAAGTTTGGTAATAACATTATAGATATTGTTAACCCAAATTATTTTAGTAACGATGAAAGTAAATTAATAATCTCTTTAATAAAACAAAGTAAAAAAGATTATAATGTTGTACCAGATTTTGATAGCTTATTAATAAGAGCAGCTGAATTAGATTTAAAAGAATTAAAGAAAAATTATCTAATTAAAACCATAGCCAAAATTAAAGAATTGGTTGTGCATGATGCGCTTTATATTCAAGATGTTTCTAAAAAGTTTTTTAAACAACAAGAAATTAATAAAGCCGTACAGCAAATACAAAAGATAATCTCAAAACATCAACATGAAAAGTATGATGAGTGTCTAGAAATTCTTAAAACAGCTATAAGTTATGGTAATACAGAAAATGATGGTGTAGATATTCTACATAATATAACAGAAGCTTTATCAGATGACTTCAGAAAGCCAATTAGAACAGGTATAACGAAGCTTGATGAGATAATGAATGGTGGACTATCAAAAGGTGAATTGGGGCTTATATTGGCCCCATTTGGGGTCGGAAAAACAACTCTAATCACCAAAATGGCTAACACAGCATATAATGATGGTTATAAGGTATTACAAATATTTTTTGAAGATAAAACAAAAATAATTCAGAGAAAACATTTGGCATGTTGGACTGGTATTGAATTAAATGAACTACATAACCATAAAGAAGAAGTCTTCAATAAAACTGAAGAAATGAAAAAAAATGGTGGTAGATTGGTTTTGTTAAAACTTCCTAGCGATGGTATAACAATGCCAATGATTAGAAAACACATTGAAAAGAAAATATCAGAAGGTTTTAGACCAGATATCGTATTATTAGACTATATAGACTGCGTTAGCCCTTCAAAGGAATATACAGATGTCTTTACAAGTGAAGGTGCTGTAATGAGACAATTTGAGACGATATTATCTGATTTTGATATGGCAGGTTGGACAGCTGTTCAAGGGAATAGACAAAGCTTAAATTCAGAGATTGTTGAAGCAGATAAAATGGGTGGGTCAATCAAAAAAGGTCAAGTAGCTCACTTTATAATGTCTGTAGGTAAATCATTACCACAAAGAGAAACACATAAAGCAACAATAACAATCCTTAAATCAAGATTTGGTAAAGATGGAATGGTATTTGAAGATGTTGAATTCGATAACTCAAGAATAGCAGTATCTATGGATAATACTACTTTTGGTGTAACAAGAACAGAAATAAAAAATAATACACAAAAAGAGAACCAACAAAGAGTTGCCGAGATATTTAATAATAGAAAGAATTTATTAAACATAACAACAGAAGAAAATTAAAAACATATGTACCTGAAAGATTCAACAATTAAAAAAAGATATTCCATTTTCCCAATCATACACAATGATTTATGGCAAATGTATAAAAAAGCAGAATCCCAAACATGGGTTGCTGAAGAAACTGATTTGAGTAAAGATAAATTCGATGAACTAAAAGATAATGAAAAAACATATCTTAAAAACATCTTAGCTTTCTTTGCTGTATCTGATGGTCTCGTTATTGATAACTTAGCAACAAACTTTTTAAATGAAGTTGAATTGTTAGAGGCACAATATTTTTATGGACACCAAACATTTATTGAACAAGTTCATGCAAATGGTTATTCATTATTAATCGATACCTACATAAAAAATCTACAAGAAAAAGAAGATTTATTTAATGCGATGGAAACAAACAAAGCTGTATTTAAAAAAGCTGAATGGGCTGAAAAATGGATACAACACCCATCATTTCCACATAGATTATTAGCTTTTGCTTGTGTTGAAGGTATTTCATTTGCTAGTGTGTTCTCTGGTGTGTTCTGGTTTAGAAGTAGAAATAAAATGCAAGGTTTAGCAGCTATGAATGAACTTATATTAAGAGATGAAACATTTCATTACGAGTTCGCATTAAACTTATATAAAAACTATCTAAAAGAAGAATATAAGCTAAATAAAACAGAAATTAGAAATATAATTCTTGGTTGCTATGATGTAGAAAAAACATTTGTTGAAGAAAGTATGCCAGATGGTCTTCAAGGTCTGACAAAAAATGATATGTTAAAATATATACAATATGTTACAGATATCGTTTTAAATGACTTTGGTTGCGAAAGAGAATTTATGGTCTCAAATCCACTTGATTTTATGTCAAGAATAGGTCTATCAACAAAAAATAATTTCTTTGAAAAAAGAGAAGGTGAATACACAAGAATTGAAATACCAAAAACAATGGATGGTATTTTTGATGAAGAATTCTAAAAATATAAACCCACTTTAAAGTGGGTTTTTTTATTGTTAATATATTTATATAAAAATTAATATATTATGAGCAAAGAAATGAGAATGTTTATGAATAAGTTTAAGAACTTATTAGAAGAACAACAAAATCACACTAAAATTGAGTTTAATAAAGAATTCTTAATAGAACATAAATTAACAAAAAATTTTATTGAAAATAAAATAAGTGAAAAAGAATATATTAAAGAATTAAATTTAACAATTAATGAAAATATATTTTCAAATATATCTGAAAAAATAAACCAAAAGATAATAGAAGTGTTAAACACTTTTTTGTTAAACGCATCTAAAATAGGATTAAAAATATTAGAAAAATTAAAAACTTTTATTAATTGGGTATCAAAAACAGTTCTATCTTTTAGAGAAAAATACCCTGTAGTATTTAAACTTATTAACTTAACTATATTAGTTATGGTTTTTTTAATTATTTCAGCTTCATTAGCATACGCTAGTACAACTAATCAACCAATAAGTGAAATGCATATAAATATTGCCATAGGTTTTATAATGGATATGAAAGAAAGAGGGTCAGAACATTTAAGAGATACTAACATGGTAACTAAAGCAATAATATATTTAATAAGATTAAGAGAGTCACATGGTGTTGTTAACCCAGAAGACATTAAAACATTTGGTGAGGCTAGTATAAACTTAGCTAATGGTGGGTTAAGAGCAGCTGAAGAAATTATTAAAGAAACTAATGACACACAGTCTAATACATTATATAAATATTGTACAAATTTAATTAAAGAAGGTTCAGAATATGTTAAATATACCTATCAAACTATTTCTAACTATGATGATAGCGGCAATCTTATTGGAACATCAGAAAAAATTAATTTATATAAAATGAGTAAAGAAAAGTAACGTGAAAAATTTAATTAAAAAAATATTAAGAGAAAATTTAAATGAATATAATGAATATGATTCATTTTTATCTAACTACGAAACAGCGACAAAATACGCTTATGAAAATATAGAAGACGTTGCTGAATCTTTTGATGCGTATGAAGAAGATAAAAATGATATACAAGCAGAATACTCTAGAGATAATTATATAGAAAGAATAGAACTATATGTTGATAAATATAATGAATTAAAAAACAGTAATAAAATAACAATTTATAGATTAATTAAATTAAATTCTATAAAAGATTTAGATATAAAAGATATAGGTAAGCATTGGTCATTTGATGAAAATGGCGTTGGGGCATACGGAGAGCGACACCCAAATATAAAAATGATGAAAACGGGTGAACCTTATATATTAGAAGCTATTATTAACCCAAAAGATATAGATTGGATTTATGGGTTTCATTCATTTATTTGGTATGGTGAAGACCAATGGGAATGTGCGCTAAATAAAGGTACTAATGTGAAAATAATTAAAATAAATGGTGAAGAATTAAAAAAACCAATTAACGCTATTGTCGGAGACCATTAATAACATGAAAAAATTAATTAAAAAATTACTAAGAGAAAACTTAGAATCAAACAATAATATTAAAGATATATTAATTAAAAGAATCCCTTTTCTTAAAGAATATAATATATTTAAACACCCTAGAGACGAAAAAAGATTAGAAGCACAAAGAGTAGTTTATAATGAAAACGTAACAATGATGATGGGTGATGAAATAATAAAATTCCCACAGTTAAACATCTCATCTGAAATCATTTATTACCCACATAAAATAAATGATAATACGTTTCATAAATTTATTATAAAAAATCAATTTCATACAATGCAACCAAAAGAAATGGATGATTTAACATTTAGAGTTTTTATTATTGCGATGAAAGGTTTAAATGAAACCCTATCTTATAATAAAGAAATAATGGTAAAAAATAATGAAGAAATACCAAAAAACGAATTAGATAGAATAATAAATGATATGAACAGAACCCTATTTAAAATAGAAGAATTCACCCAAAAATATTATATTGATTTATTTTAATAAAAAAAAAGATAAATGAAACAACTAATAAGAAAACTATTAAGGGAAATTACCAATAATAATGAACAGATTTATCTTTATCATGGGACTAGTAAAGGTGCTGCAAACAATATAAAAAAAGATGGTTATATTAAAACAAATAATGTTGGTGAAATAAAACCTTCAATTAGCTTCACAAACGATATTGATTATGCAAAATATTATGCCATGTCTAAAGGTGGTAAAGATAGAATGGTAATATTAAGAACAATTTTAACTGATGATTTTGAATTGTCTAACAGAATAAAAAATAATAAAGGTGATGAATATATAACATTTGAAAATATCCCAGTAAATAAATTAGAAATAAAAACAAAATATGGGTGGATACCTCTAACCAAATGGGATGTTATTTTTGACGAACTAATAACTGAAAACACATTATATAATGATGTTTTTAAATTTAAAAATGATTTATACATTAATGATTTAAAAAAAGAATTATCAAAATATGAAACATCAGAACAATTACTTAGAAGTGGTGGTTTATCAATAGAACTATTAGATAGATTAGCACATGGTTTTTCTGAAGAAGATATTAAAACCTTAAAACCAAAAGAATTAAAATTAAAATGGTTAGCCGATTTGGAAAATGTTGTATATGAAATAGAAAAAAGCGGTTTATCACCAAAAGAATGGGCTAAAAAAATAAACTTATCAGAACCAATTGATGTCTCATTTTTAAAAATTAAAAATAAAAAACCAGGGTTTTATATAGAAGATGGTCATCATAGATATATGGCAGCAAAAATATTAAATAAAGAACTACCAATAAATTTAGAAATAAAAATTAACCCTATTGTAACAATATCACCAGATTTAACCTACGATGAGTTCCATAGAAAAATTTTTGACACGTTTAGTAATTAATTACCCATTTAACAGTACCACAATCATATATCTTATTTATACCTCTAGATAACATAATTTCTGATTCTGACATACACTTAATTATATTAAAATAAAAAAACTCTTTCGTTTGAAAGAGTTTTTATTAAAAAAATACGTAAGTAGTTGATAATCAAAAAATCAAAAAAGGAGTATTGCTCTATCAAATCTTAAAGTTGCTGTAATTTCAGCAATACCATCATCTTCAAAAGAAAGGTCACCAAAATTAACGTTAGTTAACATAGTACCATCAAGTAACCATTTTTCAACCACAACACCAGTAGGGTCAAGCATTTCCAATTCTACAGGTCTTTTATAACCAACTGCATAACCTTGTCTACCAGTAATTGATTCTGAGTGTAAACGAACCCATTCCATAATAGCTTGAGAAGCTGAAGGTCCGATAGGGTCACGGAAAGTAACATCAATAGCTTCCCAATTAAAACGACCCACAACCCAAGTTGAGGTATTTAAAAATGCTATTTCAGTTTCATTTTGTGTTATTGATGGTCTTGAAGCTGAAGACAACCACCATTGTTGAATACCTAAATCTGCTGGAAAAGTAATAAGCCACCTATTTTTTCTTTTAGGTTCATAAGGTAGTGGCATTTTCATGAGTAAATCGGCCATAGTAATTTATTTTTTTTAGTTAATTGTTATTTTTTTATTTTTGTTATTGTTAATAATAAATATGTTAAAAGAAAAAAAGTATTGATTTTTTATAAATAATAATTTTTTTTTTATATTTTATTTGTTATTTGTTTCTTTGTTATATTTAAAAAAAAGTAGTAAATTTGTAATTATATGAGAATATTAAAGAGAGATAAAACGACACAGGCATTTATGCCAAATAAGATTCTAAGTAGAATAAAAGGTCAATCAAATGGATTAAAAATTGATTCTGATTCATTATTTCAAGAGGTTATACCATTGATAACGGATAACATAACAACAACTGAGATTGACGAGATAATAGCGTTTAAAGCGGCTGACAAGATAATACAACACCCAGATTATTCATTACTTGGTGGTAGGATTTTATTAAGTAGACAATCTAAATTAATTGGTAAAGAATTAAAACCAGTTGATTTAACATATGATTTTTTTGCTGCAACAACTTTTTTAACTAAATATTCTAAAAGAGATTCTAATAAAAACCCTATTGAATTACCATCATGTATGTATGAAAGGGTTGCAAATCATTTACATGGTGATAATGAAGAGTTAAGAAATAATTTAATAAATGAGCTTAATTTAAAAAGAATTAATTTTGCCACACCAATTTATACCAATGCTGGTATTGATAAACGAGGTGGTATGATTTCTTGTAACTTAACACATTTAGAAGGGGATAGCTTTCAAGAAATAGAAAACACATTAACGATGATATCAGCAGCATCTAAAGAAGGTTCTGGTATTGGGTTATTGGTTGACCCATTAAGAAGCAAAGAAAGTGTTGTAGAATCTTTTCAAGGTAATGCTGGTGGTATTGTTAGATTTGCTGACATGGTACAATCAAAAATGAGATTTTATAAACAAGGTTCTCGTTCTGGTAGTTGCGCTTTATATTTATCTGTTTGGCATAAAGATATTATTGATTTCTTAGAATTAACATTACCAATTGGGGATGAACAATTAAGAACACGTGATTTATTTACAGCTGTTGTAATAAATGATTTGTTTATGGAGAGATTAGAAACTGGTGGTGATTGGTATTTATTTTGTCCTAATGATATTAAAAAAGCTGGATTAAGACCATTATATGATTTATATGGTACTGAATTTAATGAAGAGTATGAAAAAGCTGTTAATCTAGGTATAGGTAAGAAAGTAAATCCTAAAGAAATATTTGACTCTATTATTAAATCTCAAGTTGAGAGTGGCAGACCTTATGTTATGTATAAAGACAACGCTAACAAAAGAAATATGCAATCAAATATTGGTCCAATTAAAATGAGTAATCTATGCATATCTGAAGATTCAATAATAGACATAATTTTAGATAATGAAGAACATAAGGTTGATATCAAAACATTAAATGAATTATTTAAAGTCAATAAGAATATATTAGTTAAATCTTATAATATTGAAAACGATATTATAGAATACAAACAGCTATTAGCATCAGCTATGACTAGTAAAGATGCAGAAGTTTTAGAAATAATAGATGATAAAACAAATAAAAAACTAATATGCACACCAGAACATAAAATATATACAATTAATAGAGGGTATGTTATGGCTAAAGACTTAATTGAAAACGATATGTTAAAAATATTACAATAACCTAAACATAAATTGGTCTTTTTAATAAATTAAAATATTTATTAAAAAGACCAATTTATATGATAAAAAAACACACAAAAATAAATGAATTAATTAATAACAAAGATTTTATAACGTTATTTGATTCAGAATTAATTAAATATATTGATAAAATAATAAAAGATGTATATCAAAAACACAAAGCTTTGAAAAACTTATATTTAAATAACGTATTAACATTTGATAATTTTAAGAATTGTTACTCAAATAACAACATATTAAAAATATGGAAGAACGGTAGATTTGCATGGCCTGATGACTGCGTTAATTTTTTTAAGGGTTATCATAGTAAAGGTAAATTAAGACCAGAACATTCTGAAAAGATGAAAATAAAAATGAAGGGTATTAATAGAGGCGATTCGTTTAGAGAAACAAAAAAAATTCAAAACTCTAGTATTAATTTTAAAATAAAATTTTTAAATAATAAAAACATAGATACAACATTAAAAACGGAAGATGAAATAAATAAATTATATGGATTAACAATTTCAGATTTAAGAAAATCAAAACAATATAAGATAAAAAAGGTTAAAAATTTTTTAAAATCTAATAAATATTTAAATGAAACGATATTTTTAAACTTTAAGAATGAAATTAATGATATTAATATATGTGATGAAAATATAAATACTATACACACAAAAATGATGTCAATAATATCAACTATTAGCATGAATAGGAATGAAAATATGGGGTCAACAAAATTCTTTAAAACTGGTTTTATTAAAGTAAAGAATTGTTTAAATAAAAGTATAATAAGGTATAGAAGTTCTTGGGAATTTAAAACAATAGAATTTTTAGAACTAAATAATATAATATATAGTTATGAACCTTTTTATATTGAAAAGGAAAACGGTACGTTATACTTACCAGATTTTTTAATCGAATATAATGGTGAAAAAATATTATTAGAGATTAAAGGGTTTATTAGGGGTGTAAAAGGAAAATTAAATGAAGAAATGAAAATTAATGCCGCTAAAAAATATTGTAATGAAAATAAAATAAGATACGTATACCTAAAAAAAGTATTAACAAACATAAATGAAATAATAAAATAATATGGGGATTAAAATAAGAAAAATCGAGACAACATTACCAGTATATGATTTAACGATAGATGGTAATAATAATTTTTTTGCAAATGGAATACTTATCCACAACTGTGCAGAAATTTTCCAGGCCAGCTCACCAAGAAAAACATCTCAATGCACATTAGCATCAATTAATTTATCTGAACATGATGATATTGATACAATAGAAACATCAACAAAGATATTGGTTAGAGGATTAAATGAGGTTATAAATAAAAATAAATGGAGTGATGAATGGAGCGAATCTGCTGGTTTAGAACAAAGAGCATTAGCAATTGGTGTAGCTGGTTTAGCTGATTTCTTTGCAAAGAAAAAAATATCTTTTGAAAGTGAAGAAGCTAAAGAATGGACACATAAGATATTTGAAACAATGTATAAATCAGCAATTATTGAATCAATGACAATTGCTGAAGAACTTGGTGTTAATTATCCAGCTTGGGAAGGTAGTTTATATTCAAAGGGTGAAACATATATTGAAGGATGGTCACCAAAACCAAATGGAGAACCAATACCATTGTATAACAGTTTGTTATTAGGATTAATGCCTACAGCTACCAGTGCGATTTTATTAGGTGTTTTTGAATCATTTGAACCTGTAACATCAAATTTATTTACAAGGCGTGTTGGTCAAGGTGAGTTTTTGGTTATCAACAAATATCTTGTTAATGAATTGCTTGAAAATAATCTTTGGGATGTTGAAATGATTGATAAGGTTATTAAGAATAAGGGAAGTATACAGAACATTACTGAAATACCTGAAGAGGTTAGGTATAGGTATAAAGATGTATGGGAAATACCACAAAGAGTTTTATTAGATTTAGCTATAATTAGAAACAAATATGTTGACCAATCACAGTCATTAAATGTTTATCATTCTGATGCTAAATATGGTAAAATTGCCAGTGCATTAATGTATGCTTGGAAAGGTGGATTAAAAACTGGTGTTTATTATACTAGAACAAAATCAAAGCTTGACACTAATACAAAATTAGCTTCAACACAAATAACCGTTACCAAAAAACCAACCGACAGTCAATTTGAATGTTTTGGTTGTTCAAGTTAAAATAATAATAAATAACACAAACAAAAAACCACAAATATTTGTGGTTTTTTTTTTTCTTAATGTATTTATTATAAAACATAAAAAAGATATGAAAAAAGTTGTAAGAATTAAAGAAAGTGAATTGGTTAATTTAATCGATAAAATTATCACAGAAACTACTAGAAAAAGAAAAATTACTGAAGGCGTTACAATACCAACAAAAGATGTTAGCGGTTGGTCATTAAAAGATAAATTAGAGGATGTACATGGTAAAGTTGGTCAAGGTTCTATTTTTGCTAAATCTATTGATGATGTTTTAAATATAGTTCAAGACACATTAAATAAAAGAAATGATATTGATAAAATTGCTAATACAACTGGAACAGTAAATATTAAAGTACCAAATATTGGTTACAATTTGGTACTACCAATAGAAGATGCTAAAAAATTACCTAATGCTCAAGAAACTGAAGTTGAGAAAATTGAAGGTCCTAATAAAATAAAAGTACCAGCAATTAAAACAACAGCACCAATAAACCAATTTAGAACAGATGAATTAACAATAATCGTTAGACCAAAAAAAGATGAAAAAGGCACTGCAATACCTAATGAATATATTGTATTATCCGCTTTCCCAGGAGACCCAAATATACCAAGAACATCAGAATGGGGTGGAAGATATGCTGTTATTATACCTGATTCTAAAGAAATAAATGAAAATAAAAAAGTTGTAAGAATTAAAGAAAGTGATTTGGTTAATTTAATCGATAAAATTATTACAGAATCAAATAAAACTATTAGACAAATGATTAATGAAGAAGAATATTATCATAGAGGACAAGATGGAACTCAATCTGTTATTATTCCAGATAATTTAGGTGAAGTAAATTCTGAAGATTTTGCTTATGCTTTAGAATCTTATGGTCAAGGGTCGATGGATGAACGAGATTTTCAAGTCGGTGTAGAATATACAATTATTGTTACATCTCAAAGTGGTGATGAACCCACTAAAGAAGTTACTTTTAAACTTAAAAAATCTAATGGCGATAAATTAGAAGTTGATAAAGATTCTATATCAACTGATATTTTGTAAAATTATTGAGAATATAATGGTATTACACAAATGAAAAAAACCACAAAATTTGTGGTTTTTTTTTTTCTTAATATATTTATTATAAAACATAAAAAAGATATGAAAAAAGTTGTAAGAATTAAAGAAAGTGAATTGGTTAATTTAATCGATAAGATTATTACAGAAACTACCAGAAAACAAAAGATTACTGAAGGTGTTAGAAACTTAGCTGGAAAACAGATTATTAATGAAGAAATGGTTTTGAAAGAAGATGCTTTAGTATTAAAAAATTACGGTAAACAATTATATTCTTTATTTAAAAAAGAAGGAGCGACACCACTTCTAGATTTTGGTGGTAAAAAAGTAACAAGTCCAGATGTTAAAAATCAAAACGTTTTTATTAGTGCTTATGGTGATGTATTACATGTTGATATTAGGGGTGTTAATAAAGCTAATGCTCAAAAATACGGTAATTTAGTTGCTAAGCAATTTCCAGACCTAGAACTAAAAAAAGGATTAAGTGGTGAATATATAGAGATTGGAAGCGGATGGGGTGGTGAAGAAAAAGATTCTTATGCCAGACTTACCCTAGGTCCTAAAACAACAAGAAAGGGTGGAGAGGTAAATCCAAATCAAAGACCCAATGCACCGAAACCACAAGCTTAACAACAAAAAGTTAGTGAAAATTTAAGAATAAAAAATTATTTTAAATAACCTACCACAAAAAAAGAATAAAACCTCTAAATAACATTAGGGGTTTTTTTATTTATTAGTAAATAAAAAAATAATTAAATTTGTGGTTTTTTTTTTTCTTAATGTATTTATTATAAAACATAAAAAAGATATGAAAAAAGTTGTAAGAATTAAAGAAAGTGAATTGGTTAATTTAATCGATAAGATTATTACAGAAACTACCAGAAAACAAAAGATTACTGAAGGGGTTATTAAGGAAGATGAGATTGGTATGTTCCACGACCCAAGAATGAATTCAATCCATTCTTTTAAAGACGATGATGATAAATGGGAAAATGGTGCATTGTGGGTTAGAATCACAATGTTAAAAAATATTATAGGTATTAAAGATGATGAAATTGCTAAAATAAATGCCGTAAATTTAGAGAATAAAACTTGGGATGAAGTTAAAAAAATATTTAATAAATAACCCCACCACACAAAAATAATAAAACCTCTAAATAACATTAGGGGTTTTTTTATTTATATAAAATTATGTTTTAATATATTTATAAAATAAAGATATATGGCTAGCAAGAGATATATAAATATTAATTTTCCGTTTAAGAATAGTCCAGAGGGTTTTTTTCTTGATTTAACGACAACAGATAATGCTGCAATTAAAGCTGATTTAATGCATTTAATATTAACAAGAAAGGGTCAGAGATTATATAATCCAGATTTTGGTACTAATTTATTATTATATATATTTGAACCAAATGATAGTATCACATATAGTGACTTACAAGATGAAATATCAACAACAGTAAAAAAATATTTCCCCACAATTAATATTGATAATTTATCAGTTACAGAAGATGAAGAAAGAGAATATACCGCTGTAATAAAATTAGAATACACAATTAATGACGGTGTTTTTACAGCAAGAGATTTTATTATAGTTAAAATATAACAAAAAATAATTATTCATTAATTTTTTTCATGCTATATATTTATAATTAAAAATATTATGGCAAATCAAGGTATTAATTACTCTTCCAGAAACTTTGTGGATATACGTACTGACCTTATTAATATGGTTAGACAATATTATAGTGAGTTTTTTAATGATTTTAACGATGCATCCATCGGACTAATGCTTCTGGAACTCAATGCAGCTGTAGGTGACATGTTGTCACATAATACTGACAGAATGTTCCAAGAGACACAAATAGATTATGCACAAGAGAGAAAATCTATATTATCATTAGCAAGGACATTTGGGTTAAAGGTACCAGGTAAAAGACCTAGTGTAACAATTGTTGATTTCACGGTAACAGTACCGACATTTGGTGATACATTTGATGTTTCATATGCGCCAATAATAAGAATTGGTTCACAAGTAACTGGTGCAGGTAAAGTATTTGAAACTATGTCAGATATTGATTTTTCAAGTCCATTTACAATTGGTGGTATACCAAATAGATTAATTCTACCAAATTTTGATGCTAATGGCAATGTTATAAATTATAATTTGGTAAAGAGAGAAATGGTCGTTAATGGTTACACAAAATATTATCAAAGACCAATTACAGTTAGTGATGTTGTTCCTTTTTTAGAAGTTGTATTACCAGATACAAATGTTTTGTCTATTGATTCAGTAATTACATTAGATGGCACAAATTATCCAACAACACCAAATATTGATAACTTTTTTAATAATGATTTAAGGTGGTTTGAAGTTGATGCTTTGGCTGAAGATAAAATTTATGTTGAAGATACAACAAGAGCATCAGATAATTCAAATGTTTTGGTTGGTAAATGGATAAAAACAACAAAAAAATTCATGACAGAATACACTGACTTGGGTTTTTATAAAATGATTTTTGGTAGTGGTTCAAGAGATGTCACAAGTTTATGTGATTTTGATTCAAATATTGCTTTAATAAATCAAATTGGTGATTTCGTTAATAATAACACATTAGGTGAAACACTAAAACCAAATACAACATTATTTGTTAAATATAGAGTTGGTGGTGGTGCTGATACAAATCTTGGGGTTAATGTTATTAATGGATTAGGATTACTAGATATGACAGTAAATGGCCCAGACCAGACAATAAATAGTGCTGTTAGAACATCATTAACTGTCAATAACGCATTTCCAGCGTTAGGTGGTAGAGATGAACCTAGTGTTAATGAATTAAGGAATTTGGTTAAATATAATTTTGCTTCTCAGAATAGAGCAGTTACAATTAAAGATTATCAAGCAAGAATTGCATTAATGCCTGGTAGATTTGGTGTACCATTTAGATGTGGTGTCTTTGAAGAACAAAACAAAATAAACATATACATATTAGGATTAAATGCACAAGGAAAACTAAGCAATACATCAACAAGCACATTAAGAGATAATATAGCCACTTATTTGGCTCAATATAGAATGTTAAATGATTATGTTCAAGTAACTAACGGTAGGATAATAAATTTAGCGTTTGAAGTTGATTTATATATTGATAAGAGACAACCACAATCAAGCATTGTAACACAAGTAATAATAACCATACAGAATTATATGAATATCAATAATTTTGAAATGGGTGATAATATATACATGTCACAATTGATTGAGGCAATAAATAATGTTGGTGGTGTATTAAACGTAATTGATTTAAGAGTGTTTAATAAAGTAGGTGAAGGTAAATATAGTTTAAATGAGATTTCACAACCTTATTTGGATTCAACAACCAGACAAGTTGATATATCACAAGATTTTACTTTATTCGGGGAACCAACAAGTTTATATGAAATTAAATTCCCTGAAACTGATATTAAAGTAAGGGTCAAATAAACTGTTTTCTTTAACAATAAAATAATTATATTATTTAATAATAAAACGATAAAAACAATGAGTTGTGGATGTAAAAGTGGTGATATAACACCAACAAATTTAAGTAATAATGAAAATAAAATTTCTGTTAGTAACGTTAAAAATACGTTAATTAATAGTATGTATTTTTTATTTGTATTAATAATTGGTTTACCATTTATTAATATATTTTTTATTTGGTTTTTATTTAAAACTATTGTTGTTAATCAGAATATTGATATTACAAATTTATTAGCGATTGTGGCTAAGAAAATGAATGTTAAATTAAATGAAGAGCCAGAGGAAGATGATGATTATGAAGAATTAAGCGTATTAACTGAAGATGATGTTGTATTATTGGATGTTGAAGACATAACAAGTAAAAATTAATTCTGTTAAATGTCTAAAACAATAAGAATAAGAACAACACCAAATGGATTAGATAAGTACATAAAAGTACCTATTGAACAAGAATTTGATTTTATTGAGATATTAAGTTTAAGAATATCTCAAGAAGAGGCTTATAGGAACTTTTGTGCTGATTATGGTGCAATAGTTGGGAGGGTAACAATAAACTCTGGATTTGGGGTTCCTAATGCCAAGGTAAGTGTTTTTATACCTATTGATGATATTGATAAAGAAGACCCATTAATTAGTGGTCTATATCCTTATGAAGTTATTACTGATAGGAATATTGATGGTGTAAGATATAATCTATTGCCTAAAAATGCTGATGTTGGTAATGATTGCTATACACCAGTTGGAACATTCCCTGATAAGCGTGAGATACTTAATAATGAAGTTTTAAATAAAATATATTGTAAATATTATAAATTCACCACAACAACAAATCACGCTGGTGATTTTATGCTTTTTGGAGTCCCTGTTGGAACTTATACCTTACATATTGATGCTGATATATCAGACATTGGTATCGCATCACAGAGGCCTTATGATTTAATAAATCAAGGTTCATCTGAAAAGTTATTTGAAAGTACAACAAAATTTAAAGGTGGTACAAATTTAGATAAATTACCACAAATAAAAACATCAAATGCTGGTGTTAATGTCAGACCTTTTTGGGGAAATTTTGAAACGTGTGAGATAGGAATAACAAGGGTTGATTTTGATTTAAACTATACATTAATACCTAATGCTATTTTTATGGGTAGTATATTTGGTGACCAAGATAAAAATAGTGTAAATAAAAATTGTAGACCAAGAAGAAAATTAGGTTTATTATGTGAACAAGAAACAAGTCAAGGAACCATTAATATGATTAGAAAAACTATTGATGGTTCAATAGAATCTTTTGATGTTGAGGGTGGACAAGTTATTGATGAAAATGGTGCTTGGGCTTATCAGATACCTATGAATCTTGATTATGTTGTTACTGATGAATTTGGTAATTTACAATTAACAGAAGACCCTAATGTTGGAATACCAACAAGAGCTAGTGTTAGGTTTAAAATAGGTATGGATGATACTGGTGGTGAAGGTAGACTTAGGACAAGAGCAAAATATTTGGTACCAAATAACCCACAAAACCAGAGTGAAATTGATTATGAATTTGGTCCAGACACAAAAGATACAAGTTTTAGGGATTTATATTGGAATAAGATATATACAGTAAGTTCATTTATATCAAGGTATCAAAAAGTTGGTGCTGGTCCAAGAGATAGAAATTCAACAGGGTTAAAGAATATTGATGATTGCGTTGGAGATAAAACACCATTTCCTTATAATAAAATACATACAGACACAAATCCAATTTTTTCAGTATTATGTTTATTAATTAATATAATTGGACAAATTGTTTGGGGTTTAAATAACCTTATATTACCACCAATAAATGTTTTATTTTATATATTCACTTGGGTTGTTAATACAATTGTAGCTTATATAATAAACCCTATATTGGCAGTATTAATTGTTATTTTATTTATAGTTTTAGGTATTATATCTATAATATTATTTGCTATTTCGTTACCAATAAGCTTATTAGCACCATCACTAGGTCAACAGTTAAGAGATTTCGTAAACCCTTCACAAAGTAGATGTTTTGACCCAAATGTTAAAACAAAAAGCTTATGGTGTGCTTTTTATGAGTTAGAAAAAAATTTCCCCCTTAAAAAAATATTAGAAGACGCTGATGGCAATAATATTGGTTGTTTAACAATAGAATGTGGTGAAGACTCACCAAAAGTATACGCACCAGGTTGTAGAAAAGATAATATACTTGAAAATAGGGCGATTAAACTTTTTAAATTTAGTTTTTATATTGTAGCTGGTATTTTACATTTTACATTGGGTCAAATAGTAAATTTATTTGCAATTATTTTAGGTAATAAAAAATTAAAATTCCCTGATGATGTTGAACCAAAATGGAAAACAACTTGGGAAACAGCTAATGATAGAAAACCAATAGATGTATACCCAGGAAAAAATTGTCCAACTGGTATAGATGGTGTCTTTAATTTATGTAGTCTTGATGAATGTATTTCATTACAAATTGCAAAGGCTTTAGGTTTATTTGAATTTGATTTTTATAATGATTGGATTAATGGTTCATTATATTCTTTTTTATTAAAATATAAAAAAATAAGAAGAAATAAAAAAGAAAAATTTTGTGATGTCGATTGTCGTATAGGAGATTCAGAAAATAATTGTAACAATGTTAAGTTAATTGATACTTGTTATAATTGTAATGGAGCTAGTGTATATACTCAAGCATGTTCTTTAGGCGGTTTAACAGGCGGTGGTTTTGATGATTGTCAAGCACAATATAAAGATTTTATACTAAACAATAGAGAAGGGCTTGTAAAAAAGTTTAATGATGATTTATATTATGCCGCAACATCAAGAAATGGTGATGTTAAATTCTTTGCAACAGATATTATATCATTAGGTTCAGTATTTGATTGTGATTGGCAAGGACAACCAAAACTACAACAGTTTTTAATTCCAACAACATATAAATTACCACCAGATATATCAGAATATTTTGAAGACAACAACAATAATAAAATATTAGTTGAAACTGGTATGATTGATTTAACAGATAAAAAAGATGGGTTATTTTTTGCTATCAATTGTTGTGGTGTCCATGTTGATTCTAGACAATGTTCAAATATTAGACACATATGTGAATATGGTGTTGATATAGATGAACAAAAAATAGACCCAGTTAATAATACTATAATAGCACCAGATGGTGTTATTGGTAGTAACGATATTGATACAGATTTTGGTATTCAATTTAGAAATGATTTTACAATTTTAAATAAACCATACTCTTTAAATACAATACCAGATACTCTTTTTAATAAAAATAATACAAACACTTTTTCAGTTGATTCATTAACAGAAAATGGTAAAGAATATGTGGAATTTAGAGGGTTTAATCCTAGTAATTATCAGACTAGTTTTTCACAACCAAAACATTCTTACTATTTTTATTTTGGTATTATACCAGGTAAATCAGCTGTTGAAAAATTAACAAAAAAATATTTTGTAACTTGCCCTGTTGTTCAAAAAAGTGTCTTAACAATTGACGCAACATCAACAGTGGTTAATAATCAAGCTTTAAATAATAGTACAATAACATTC